>Ga0099364_10006811_pt1 | contig 16540 bp, 10 predicted proteins | sample TergutTh196P3_FD_73070 | JGI IMG/M metagenome (GOLD analysis project Ga0099364, IMG submission 73070) | Microcerotermes parvus P3 segment gut microbial communities from Pointe-Noire, Republic of the Congo - Th196 P3 | ecosystem: Host-associated > Arthropoda: Insects > Digestive system > Gut ... | reverse complement strand
ATACGAAGAACACGTAAATGGCGTTTGCAAAACCGGAACTTGCAAAAATATGATTAAATATGTGGTTAACAACGATTGCGTTGGCTGCACCAAATGCGCAAAAGCCTGCCCGGTAGATGCAATACCTTACACGCCATACGAGGTGCATACCATTGATGTTGAAAAATGCACCAAATGCGGACTGTGCGTGGACGAGTGCAGTTTTGATGCTATAAAAACCACAAAACTTTAGCAAAACTCGTCCGAGAAAATGTAATTCAATCACAAAACTCGTCGGAGAAAATGTAATTTAATCACAAAACTCGTCGGAGAAAATGTAATTCAATCACGAAACTCGTCGGAGAAAATGTAATTTAATCACAAAACTCGTCGGAAAAAATGTAAAATATTTGCAAATCTCGTCGGAAAAAAGTAATTTTGCGTTTTTATTTTTTAAACTAAATAATCATGCAAAGACAATCTTTTTTGAACGAACTCATAGAGTGGAAAAATCGCTCTAACAGGAAACCTCTGATTATCAGGGGCGCTCGTCAGGTTGGTAAGACCTGGCTAATGAAAGAATTTGCCAAAATCCAATACGAAAATTACATCTACGTAAATTTCGAATTGAACGACACGATGAAAACCTTATTTGATGAAGGTTTAGAACCTAATCGAATATTGAATAAACTAATGGCTTTTTCGGGTATTGAACCAAAACCAGAAAAAACTCTGATTATCTTCGATGAAATTCAAGAAACAAAACGAGGACTTACCGCGTTGAAGTATTTTTGCGAAGATGCGCCTGAATATCACATTGTTGCAGCGGGTTCATTGCTGGGAATAAGCTTACACCAGCAAGTTTCATTTCCTGTGGGGAAAGTTAATTTCCTTGACCTGTATCCGATGAATTTTACTGAATTTCTGTATGCTATTGGAAAGGACAGCTACGTTGATTTGCTGCAAAATCAGGATTGGTCGGCTGTCAAAGTTTTCAAATCGCAATATGTGGAATGGTTGCGACAGTATTATTTTGTTGGCGGAATGCCCGAAGCGGTTGCGGCATTTGCTGAAAACAAAAATTATCTTGAAGTAAGGCAAATTCAAAGAGATATTCTTGACCAATATGAAAGCGACTTTTCAAAACATGCGCCAAATGACATTGTTCCACGTATACGATTAGTTTGGAACTCTATTTTGCCGCAATTGGCTAAGGAAAATCGCAAATTTATTTATTCAAAAATAAAACAGGGAGCCCGGGCGCGGGAATTTGAATTAGCTATGGCTTGGCTGTTAGACTGTGGCTTAATCAATCAAGTTTTTCGCGTTGCAAAGCCCGGCTTGCCGCTGAAAGCTTATATGGATTTTTCTGCGTTCAAACTATTCATGTCAGACGTTGGACTTATGACGGCAATGGCGCAATTAGACGCAAAAGTTATCATTGAAGGCAGCCGAATTTTTGAAGAATTTAAGGGTGCATTGACAGAGCAGTTCGTTTTTCAGCAATTAGTGCAAAAAAAAGAGCTGGTAATAACTTATTGGTCGCAAGAACAATCGAACGGCGAAATCGATTTGTTGTTGCAGGCTGAAAATGAAATTATTCCAATTGAGGTAAAAGCCACCGAAAATCTAAATGCGAAAAGTTTTAGACTGTTCTGCCAAAAATACCTGCCCAAATATGCTGTTCGCACTTCTTTATCCGACTACCGACAAGAAGAATGGATGTGCAATCTGCCTTTGTATGCTATTAATTGGATAAAATTATCAGGGTTTTAACTCCTTGGAAGTGACGTTCGTCTTGGTTATTCTTTCAGATAGTCCCAATACTCTTGGTTTGTAATAATTTCAAATATTACCTTTCTATCGCCGTGTCGTATATCGTCGGAGGATGAAGCGGCGGCAATTGCGATACGTCCGCCTACTCCACGAGCTTTCAGTATTTCTTTCGGAACGCCACGGGCAACTAACGCATCCACAACTGCTTTGGCGCGTTGTTCCGACAAATATTGGTTGAACTCCGCCGAACCGCGTGCATCGGTGAAGCCTGTTATCAAGAAGCGACGATTGAGGTCTGCCCTGATAATTGCAGCAATCTGATTCAATACATCATGCGACTCTTCGGCAAGGGTTGCCTGAGCGAAATCAAAGTAGATATTGTTGAAGAGGTTGAGCAAACGCATTTCACTGCCCGAAACTTCCGATGTCGTTTCATCAGCGGAAGGTTTTTCAATTTCAACAATCTTTTCAATTTCAACAATTTTTTCTACTATGCGTTCTACTTCAATCGGTCTATCAACATATTTAATAACCGGAGGCGGCTCGGATTTTTTCGATTTACCGCCCAATCTATACATTATGTTTATTGTTCCCTGAAGCGAATTTGCCACATTTTTGTAGGGCATAAACAGATAGTTTCCCTGCATGCCTATTCCCCAGCGGTCGTTGAGCCACATATTTATGCCTGCGCCCGCAGCAACCGGAAGTAAATGTTTACGGTCTGCGCCCGATTTGTTATGAATATTGTTATGTATCCATTCCAATTGGTCGAGCGAAGGACCTTCGGCGCCGGTGTAGCGTATCAAAAAGTCTTTGTACATATATCCGGCGCCAACGCGCAGGTAAGGGTCAATATATTTTGATTGAAAATATGCGCCAAAACGCCATTGTAGTCCCACGCCCGTATTAAAAAACCAATTGCTGTTCTCCCATGTTTTGGCGGCATGACCTACGCTTCCCGAAAAATCTACGTAAAAATACTCGTTTAATTCGCGGGCAATGTAGACGTTGCCTCCATATACGACGTTCAGTAATTTCATGTCGAACATATATCTACCGTCGTCTAAATTAGCGAAATTGCCTAACGACACGCGATTGAACTGATAGACTGTTGCTCCGAGCCCAAACTCCCATGCTTTTTTATGAGAACTTACAGTATCTTCTTGCGCGGCAAGCGGAACGGCTAAAAACAGCGTGAAAAATATATATTTTATTCTTAACTTATTCATTGCTTTGTTTTTTTATTGGTATGTTACTTCTATATCTGTATAGTCGTATGCAACGCTTGTGCCGTCGCGCGTTATTATCAGCTGATTGGCAACGCCTTCCTGACCGCTTCTGAACCTGAAACGCCCAATCGTATTTAAAGAATAAAAATAATGGTCGTTAGTGGTCAATGAAACATTTATCCAATTTGAAGTCAGTGAATTTGAAACATAAACTGATTGAATTACGAAGGCAGGATGCGAAAATGTAGGCAACGGATTGGGTCTGACGTTATAATTGGTTCTTACAAAGGATATAATAAGCCCCGAACTTGTGTAATTATTGTCAATTTCAGGTTCATAGTACATGCTTGTCCCTCTGTCTACCGCCCTCATCACCGGTCTGAACATAAGCTCTTGGTCTATGTAGGCATTTGCTGCGCCAAAATCAAATTCGCCAGTTATTCTGACGCTATACAGTTCGGGCGACCAACCGGAAGCCGTCATATTTTTTATAAACGGCATACCCTGAATGGGAGCCATTTTTATTACGGCGTTCAATTGAAGTACTTCGCCATAATAAGTTCCGTCTACTACTAACGTGAAATAATGGTCGTTGGCGCCGTCCCACAAGTCGGAAACCGGTCGGGTCATATTGTACCATTCTCTTCTGCGAAGCCTGTTGACGCGCACCATGTAATCGGTTTGAGTGACGTCAATCTGGTTATTATATTTTGTAGGCAAAATACTCGAAGTAGTATAAGTGGCGTCGCTATGCGATTCGAAATTATACGGGTCGTAGCATCTGTATATTTTTATTGCATGCCGCGAATTTATGCCTTCCAAATAACCGGGGATACTTTGCCAAGTAGCGCCGCCGTTAACGCTTCTCTCAACAACGGGGCGTAGAGCGATGTGCGATTTGGCGTCTGTTTCGTCAAGTCGCGGAGGGTTTTGCAGTCTAATTCTTACTTGCATACGGGCGGGAACTTCGGCATTATCGGCTGATTGCGTTGTTGAGCCGTTATATGTTACCGAAGCAACTCTGCTTGCCGGTTTTACGTCGGGCAAATCATCTTTTTCTACAATGAAATATCCGTTGGCATCGGCTTCTTTCGCAGATATTCCGGGAAGCGTCACGATTGCGCCCGGAGCAGGATTTCCGGCGCTGTCGTAAACCCGGTAACGAACACTGCCATTCTCAGGATTAACAAATTCATCATTGTTGGGAGTAACCGACTGGGGAAGAACATTTGGTCTGCCGATAACTATTCTTTCATCATCAAGTTTTCTTTCCTCTGCGTCTCTGCCGTCGTCGCCGCGCAAAAAATACCAGAAATCGTTTGTGCTTGTATACTCTTTGTTCCATTGTTGCCCCGGATTGTGAGGGTCTGCAATACCTTTTCCCACTTCGATAACCCACAATTCATAAGCGCTCTGACCTTTTGCCGGTTCGCCGGTATCTATTCCGTCAATAAACCAATTGCCGTTCAAACCTATTGTAACGACGCTGCTATGCCCTGTTGCCGGTATTCCTGTATCTACTCCGTCTATGAACCAGTTGCCATTAACGCCGATTGATGCTACGCTGCTGCTGCCGTCCTGACCCCGCGCCAGCACTCCCGTATCTTTTCCGTCGATAAACCAATCGTTGTTGGCGCCTATGGTAATGACGCTGCTACTGCCGTCTTTGCCTTGCGACGGACGGGTTGTATCTACTCCGTCGATGTACCAATTGCCGTTAATGCCGATAGTAACTACGCTTGTTGTCGGGCTTCCCGTATCTTCGCCGTTGATGTGCCAATTGCCGTTAGCGCCGATGGTAACAACGCTGCTACTGCTGCTGCCGTCTTGTCCTTTTGCCGGTATTCCGGTATCGCTTCCATCAATAAACCAGTTGCCGTTGCTGCCTATAACAACGACGCTGTTTCTGCCGTCCTGACCTCTTGCCGACACTCCGGTATCTATCCCGCCGACGAACCAATTGCCGTTAGCGCCTATTACTACTTCTGCGCTGCTGCCGTCCTGCCCCCTTGCCGGAACGCCCGTATCCCTTCCGTCGATGTGCCAATTGCCATTGTCGCCAATGGTAACAACGGTACTGCTGCTTGCGCCGTCTTGACCCCTTGCAGGTTGTCCTGTATCGCTTCCGTCGATGTGCCAGTTGCCGTTGGCGCCTATTGTAATGACGCTGTTGCTTCCCCTTGCGGGAATTTGCGTATCTCTTCCGTCAATATACCAATTGCCGTTGGAGCCAATGGTTGGCACGGTTCCATCTTGCCCTTTTGCGCCCGTCAGGAAATAGAAGAAATCGCGAATATCGGTTCTATCTATAGCCCATAACTGACCCGGATTGTGCGGGTCTTCAATTCCTTTTGCCACTTCCTGAAGCCATAGGCGGTAGGCGCTGCCCGCGTCCTCGCCTTTCAAATAGAGGAAATAATTGTGCGGGTCAATCCGGTCAGGGTCCCAGTCTATCGTTCCGTCTCTCACTGCCTGCGCCCAAACATCGAACGCCGAAGCGCCTTCTGCGCCCTTAGGCATTGTTATTTGCAGCTCGTTGCCGCATGAATACATCATTATCAAAAGGGAAACAATCCCTAAAACGCTAAAAAATCTTTTTTTCATAAAAACTATCTTATTCATTTTTTTTTATAATTTTTGTTATTTATTTCACGGTGCAAATATATAAAATTTTTAATTTGACACAAAAATTTTTTTAATAAATTTTAAAAATTTAATGGCGATTATCAAAAAAATAGTATTTTTGCTGCAAAAAAATTAAATGAAAACGATGTACAGGTCGGAAAACAGGATTAATCATATCAACAATTCAAAAATAGCTCTCTCACTTCTCTGCCGCTTAATTGCTGTTCCTTCTATCAGTCGCGAGGAGGGACAGACAGCCGACATTATTGAGGCTTTCCTGAAAGAGCAGGGATGTGCTGTGTTTCGGAAAGGTAATAATGTGTGGGTGCGTTCGTTTGTAGATGAACGCCTGCCGGTTGTGTTGCTCAATTCGCACCACGACACTGTTAAGTCGTCTGCATCTTGGACGCGCGACCCCTTTAGCCCTACAATAGAAGGCGGGCGTCTTTACGGTTTAGGCAGCAATGATGCCGGAGCTTCGCTTGTTAGCCTGATGATGACCTTTCTGCATTTTGAAAAACAAAAAGAGCGAAGGTTTAATCTTATCTATGCCGCCACCGCCGAAGAGGAAATAACCGGAAATAACGGTCTGGCGCTTATTATTGATGATTTGGGCGCGTTCGATTTGGCTATCGTGGGCGAGCCTACGCAGATGCAGATGGCAGTAGCCGAAAAGGGGTTGATGGTGTTAGACTGCCAAACGACAGGAAAGACCGGACACGCCGCCCGCAACGAAGGCACGAACGCTATATATTTAGCGATGGAAGATATAGAATGGTTTCGCATCTTCAAATTTCCGCACAGCTCGCCTCTGCTGGGCGATGTAAAGATGAGCGTGTCGGTGATTAATGCCGGCTATCAGCACAATATCGTACCCGACTGCTGCAAATACGTTGTAGACGTCCGCACAAACGAGCGCTACAACAACGAAGAGGCGCTGTCCATTATTCGCGCGAATATGAAATACAGCGCAGTTAATCCACGCTCAACGTATATCAATTCTTCGTCAATCCCTATTGAGCATCCGTTCGTACAGCGCGGCTTATCGCTCGGACTAACGGCTTTCGGCTCGCCAACGACCTCTGACCAGGCACGGATTCCATACACATCTATTAAGATAGGACCCGGCGATTCCGCCCGCTCGCATACTGCCGATGAATATATTGAATTAGTAGAAATAGAAAGGGGAATAGAGATGTATATTCAATTATTAATGTGAATCAAGAGTTCTTAATTCTTCATTCTTCATTTTCCTCCTTGCTATTGCCGACACAGCCATTAGTTGTAGCGCATGATAAATCATAATAGGCAGCAGAATAACGCCGATGGCGCTGTGTTCGGCAAAAATAACTTTTGACATTGCTGTTCCGTGCACTAATGATTTTTTTGAACCGCAGAATTGCGCCGTAATTGTATCTTCACGGTTCATTTTCAATCGACGGCACAGTATTCCGACGATTCCGAAAACAACAAAAAACAATATCAACATAGCGGCAGCACACATTATTATAGTTGTAGTTGAAAATCCTTCGAAAACATTATTTGCAAACGATGCTGAAAACGAAGTATACACGATAAGCAATATTATAGACTGGTCGAATATTCGGATTTTAAAGCTGTTTTTTTCGGCAAATTTTCCCCATTGTCTGTTGAGCGCCATTCCTAATGTGAGTGGCAGCAGCACCAGCAATACTAATTTTCCTATTATGGATACCAGTGTGTCGGCGTCAGTTTCGGCGGCTCTTGAAAGTATCAGGCTCATCCACAAGGGCGTTATGAAAACTCCAATAAGGCTGGAAATACTTGCATTAAATATCGCAGCCGGTATATTTCCTTTTGCAATTGAGACCATCACTACCGACGAGGATACAGTAGACGGCAACGCCGCCAGGTAGAAGATACCAAGCCAGAGCAATGTATTATCATCGCCATGAAACAGCGGACGGAGCAACAAAATAAGCAGCGGGAACAAGACAAATGTAGCAATATGAATAAGGATATGCAGTTTCCAATTTCCGATATCTGCGCGTAATTTGTGGCGATTAAGTTTTAATCCGTAGAAAAAGAATATAGCCGAAATACCGTAGTTAGCAATCGCGGCAAGCGAAAATTTTCCTTCGGCGGCGCCAATCTCCGGCTTCAACCAAGCCAGCACAACAGCGGAAATGAGGAGTACAAAAAATCCGTCAATCTTTTTTAAAAATTTTGTTATCATCTTCTACATATCTTTCATCGAAAGCCCCGAATATGTAATCCGGTAGCCATTAAGCCTGTCTGTTGTTTGCAGAAACTGCACGCTTTTCATTTTTAGCATTTCAATACTAATTTTTTCAGCATTGCGTTTGATTTCGATAATTTGCGCCTTTTTTTCAAATTCATTGACCGCTATAATATCTATTTCGTTTTCGCCTTTGCGGTCCCAATAACTGCCGATATTGGTTATGCTTTGGGTTTGTATAATTTTTGCGCGAAAAAATTTTTCAAGCATTCCTCCGCTGAAAAACTTGTAATCGCGGTCTATAATTTTTCTTAATCCGTCAAAATTTCCCACTTCAAGCATATATCCGTATTTATAGATAAATCGGAACCAAAAAATCAGGAAATTGTCATCCAATATATATCTTACGTTTTTAGTTTCTATTTTTGAAAATAGTGGCAACGTTTTTGATATAAGTCCGTAATCATGTTCTAACTTTGTCAGATATCCTCCAATTTCTCTTTTTACTACCGCCTCAATTTTTGCTCTGGTGTTTTCTCCGCGCGCTATTGCCGACAGTATCGTAAAATATATTGCATATTCGGTTCCAAATTCTTCTATAAGCATATTTTTGCCTTCGTTGATGAAAATAGAATCTTCGCGGATAATGTACGACAATATTTTTTCATAATTGCATGCTCCGTTATCCATCAACAATTGCACGTATTTTGGCACTCCGCCTGTAAATGCGTAGAGCGCAAGCAAATCTTCGGCTGTATAGTTGGGGTTATATGCGCGTAAAATTTCATCAAGAACAGCAACCTCGAATGGTTTTATACTCATATTTGCGGTCATTCTGCCGAAAAGGGGCTCTTTCTGGTTTTCAAAAATCTTGTGCATCAAAGAATAAACAGAACCACAAACGATTAGGTTTATTTTGCTTTTCCCGCTGTGTAAGTCCCAATGATGCTGAATATCACTGTATACCGACGGCGTTACCTTGTAAAATTCTTGAAACTCGTCTATTATCAGCGTAAAAGAACGTTGCTGCGACACGAGCATCAGATACTCGAACAATTTGCTGAAACTATGTATTTCGCCCAGAACAGGTATACCGAGTTTTTCGGTTATCTCGTGCTGAAAGTCTTGACAAAGAAAACTTTCTGCCTTACGCGCAACAAAAAAATATAATGTCGGCTTTTCTGCAAAAGCTTTGAGCGCCAACATGGTCTTTCCTATACGTCTGCGACCGGTAATAACCGTAAATTGTGCGCTTCCTGCCGACAGGTCTCTGATTTCGCGGAGTCTTGCGATTTCTTTTTCGCGGTCAAAAAAAATCATAACTGTTTAACTTTTAGAAATGAAATGTTCCGAAACGGCGGTTTCCGAAACGGCGGTTTCGATGCTGCAAAAATAATAAAAATTTGAATCAATCATAAAAAATGTTTTTTTTCAGATTTTCATGTAGGAAAACCTACCCAAAATCCATTACCTTCTACAGAAGATAAAGTCGTTTTGGGTGACGCATTGACGAAGTCAGGAGCAAAATATTTTTTTGCGAAAAATTTTGTGTATTCGATTTGTTTGTTATTTAGCCATTTACACCGCAATTTTATTAAACCCCATCGTTTTTCGATGCGCTGTTGCTTCAAATTCTGCATCGCTTTGGTTGTAAACCGCTGCAAGCGTCATAGGCTCTGTTATGACGGTTGAAAATCCCAACTTGTCCGACAATGCCTGCGCTTTGTGGGCTTCCAACTTCGTAAACTCGTATTTGGCAATCAGTCTGCCTTTGCGCATCAATGCGCTGTCCACGCGCGAAAGGTCGGTGTTGAACGAGCAATCGAAAAAATATTGATAATTATCAGTTTTTCAAAATCTTACCCCCAACCTCCCATTTTCACTCTCAAAAAAACTATTATCCTTATGCACTCTGATATACGCAGGGCAATCGTCAAACGCGCCATATCCGACTTTTGAAACCGAGGCGGGGATATTTACTGAAATTAGTTCTGCGCTACCACGAAACGCCCATGCAGCGATTTCTGTAACCGAAGCGGGTATCGCGTAGTCGCCCTGCCGTCCTTGCGGGTAATATTCCAAAACGCTCATGTTTTTGTTGAATAAAACGCCGTCTTTGCTCGTGTAATGCGGATTATCGGGGTGTATCGTTATTGCGGTTAAATTTTTGCAACCGGCAAACATGCGGCGGTCTATTGACTGAACTGCATCGGAAAAGGCGATTGACTTCAACGCCGAACAGCCCGAAAAACATGAATATGGTATGCGTTTTTTTTTCGTCGAAACATGACTTATGTCCAACTCTTTCAGGGTATTTGCCATATTTTCGCGTATATACATGAAATCGCTCTCGGCAAACGTTCCGGAAACGGTCAATTTGGTTATGCAAACAGGATATTTGTGCTTTTCGCGCTCTTTTTGCAATGCCTGTTCCAAGCGTAAAAACTGCGTCAAATGTAACGTTGCGCTGATGTCTGTAATTTTCGGAACTACGATTTTTTTCCCTACTTCGTTGTTTTTAACTGTATAAGCGGGATTGTCGGGATGTATCGTGATGACAGCCGGACAGTTATAAAAAACGTTAGTCCCGATTTCTTTTTCCAAAACCGAATAAACGCTTTTGTCCATGTCTGTTACCGAAGACGGAATAAAAAGTGATTTTAGAGCAATGCAGTTTTCAAAAGCATAATCACCAATCTTGACCACCGTGTCGGGAATAATAATCGAAGTTAAACCAGTGCAATTTTTAAAAGCGCATTTGCCAATTTTTAGCACAGTATCGGGAATGATATACTCGCCCTGCCGACCTTCGGGACAAAGAATTAATTCAGTCGTTTCTTTATTGAACAAAACGCCGTCTTTGCTCGTGTAGTGCGGATTATCGGGGTGTACTGTTATTGATTTTAATGCGCTGCAACCGCTAAAAGATTCAAGTTCGATTTTAACTGTTGATGCGGGTATCGAAACCGCTGTAAAACCGGTAGAGCCGCCAAAAATGTATCCTTCTAATTTTTCAACCGTATCGGGAATAATATAACTGCCTTGTCGGTTTGTTGGAAAATGGATTATTTTTGTCTTCTCTTTGTTGAACAAAACGCCGTCATCGCTTGCAAACACAGGATTGTCGGGATGTACCGTAAAGTGAACGTGTCTGTCAAAAGATTTTTTTATTTCAATCAACGACTTGGGAATATGTACGGAGGTCAATGCGGTTTCTGAAAATGCCTGCCAGCCAATATAGAGCAACGAATCGGGCAATATAACCGACTTCAAATCGGTGCAACCCCAAAAAGCATTCCTTTCAATTTTGACCGCCGTTTCGGGTATTTTTACCGCCGTCAAACCCGCGCAGCCGCAAAAAGCCTCCATTCCAATGTTTATCACAGAATCGGGAATAATGTAATCGCCGCGCCGTTCGTAAGGATAACTTATCAACGTGGTTTTATTTTTGTCAAACAACACGCCGTCTTCACTTGCAAACATCGGATTGTCGGGATGCACCGAAACTCCATGCGGAAACGAGAGAGGATGCCACTCGCCCCACCCATATTCGTAGATATGCGAAATTTTGGCAAACGATTTTGGAATGGGAATAGTCGTCAAACCGTCACAACCGCTGAAAGCAAAGCAGCCAATTTCTTTAACCGAATCGGAAATAGAAATTGACGTCAAGCCGGTGCAGCCTGCAAAAGCGTAATCGCCAATTATTTCAACAGAATCAGGTATATTTATTGCCGTCAAACCAACGCAGCCCTCAAAAGCGTTGTCGCCTATATTTACAACGGAATCGGGTATATTAACTGTCGTCAAACCAGCGCATCGCAGAAAAGCCCTGTCGCCTATTTTTGCAACCGAATTGGGAATAACGTAATCGCCCTGCCGACCGAAAGGACAAAACGCAATTCTTGTTTTGTTTTTGTCGAACAAAATGCCATCTTCGCTCGAATATTCGGGATTATCGGGATGCACGGTTATATTTTTCAGCGCTGTGCAACCACAAAAGGCGTCCCATTCTATTTTTTCTATTGATTTTGGCACGTAAACAGAGGTCAATGCGGTGCAGCCGGCGAACATCGTATCTTTTATTTCTGTCATCGAAGCCGAAATAACAACCGATGTTAAACCTCTGCAATTTTCAAACACATTTGCCTGATATTCACCAACATCGCAAACCGTATCGGGAATAACATAATCGCCTTGCCGTCCTGCGGGATATTTTATCAATTTGTTCTTTTTCTTGCTGAACAAAACGCCGTTGTCGCTTGTATAAAACAAATTATCGGGATGTACTTCTATCTGCGTCAAACATTGACAACCTGTCAAATTAAACAACCTCAAATTGTAATTATCAGGAAGTATTATGGAAGTCAGGCGTTTAAAATCAGTGACATAAAAATAATCACCATTTATCAAGGCGCCGCTAAAATCCAATTCCAGAACTGTATCGCGAATATCGCTATTTTCTTCGCAAAAACGCAGAAAATCATCATCTGTTACTATTCCGGTGATGGTTAATTTGGTTAAATCTAACTTTGTTTTCATTGATATAAAATTTTGATTATTAACTTTTTAATGTATATATTAAATTTCAATAATAAGTTTTCTGTTTCTATTTCTGAAAACTGAAAAACTAATAACTGAAAACTTTATTTTGAGTTTCAACCGACGCCGGGCGGCTGAAACGACTTTATTCTTTTATTTTAGCGTATTTCAACATGTCAAAGAACTTTTGAAAATTTTTTGTGGTAAAATTTTCTGCAAAGGTAACGAGGTGGTGTGCCGAATGACAGTACAGATGGAAATATTTATTGAGAATTTTGAAAAATATTTTTCGGCATATTAATTTTTTTGCATCACTAATACATATTTTTATGTATCTTTGCCGAAATTTTAAAGTAGATGCGCTAAAATACTCAATAATACCCACTAATTACTTTCATCTGTTGCATCAATAATATCTTCCATTTTAAGTATTGCTTCCTGTTCTTTCAGATAGGCTTGATAACGCATACTATTGGCTTCCAAAACTAAATCGTTTATAGTCTTTTGTTTGTATTGATTTTTTAGAAGTGGAATTTCAACGTTAGATAAATGTCTGTCATCTATTTCATCAACAACAGCCCCGTATGTATGTCTTTTTATAAGATTGTAGCCAAATTCTGAATTTAACCAGCAATATATATATCCTGCAATTTCATCGTTGGCGGGTACAATTCGCATTACATGTTGATTTAATGTCCAGTTTTCCCAATGTTTAGGAATAATATTTACTTTTCCAATTGTCCCGCTACATGTTACAACAATCATTTTTTCTTTCAAAAACAGTTGTTTAATAATTCTACCTGAATGTTGTTCGAACGACAAATATTTTATATTACCCGGATTTAGTTCATGTATTTGTTTGCCTCCGAAAAAGGGTACGCCATTGATTTTATCAACGTAAACACGCTTAAAGCGACCAGGCAGTATGATATCAGAGGCAATTCGTTTATCACCTAAATTAGTAATTTCTTTTGCAGTAGATTTTATTGCATTTAAGATGGTTTTTGTTGTAGGCAAATGATACGAACAATCAAATCTTAATCCTAATTCGTTGAGATTGACGGTAAAATTTCTCAAATCTGTGGAATTGTCAAAATACTCTATTTCGAGTTCCTCAATAGGCTTTAGTTGCAGTTCTTCATAAAGAATTTGCTCTGCCTTGTCAATCAGGTCGTTAGATTGGTCGCGAAAATCGTAGGAGGCGACAACCAAGTCGTGTATCTCTTTTTTTAATGCTTCGGGAGCATTGGGTATGATGATGTTTTGTAAATGTTCCGGCTCTATGTGCTGGATTACTGCGCCGTAATTATTTGATTGTAAAATATGTTGTCCTGTTTGTGTAAGAAAATAGGCGTAAATATAGCCGGTATCGTATTTTTCTTTGCCTGTAAGTCTCAATAAATCGTGACTAAAAATCTGGTTGTCAAGTTTTTTCCCTGCAATAGCCACTTTACCAATTGTTCCTGATACCGTCATCAATAACATACCCTTTTTTACTTTCAAACCTTCCAAACAAGTTTTGGTTTTTGCGGATATATATTTTGAAGGTTTCGGGTAAATTTCTGTTATCGCCGATGGCTGAAAAAAGGGGATTTCCTTTTTTTCTACATACGTTCGCTTAAATCTTTGTTTATGGAAAGCCGTTTTCACCAATCCGTTTTCTGACCAAAGATTTACAACGCCATATTTATTTTTCAACACTTTTGTTTTTGCAATTTTAGCATCTAAATTATATGCGCTTGCTTCCAAACGACGATTGTTATTCAATACTTCATGGAGAAAAATTGAAGTATATCTGGGCGGCTTGGGCAAATAGGCGCTGTCTATTTCCTGTCCGACTTCGTAATTTCTATATGCTAAATTTTCACTTACCATGATATTCCTTCGTTAATTTTCCATTTTTCGAAAATTTTTGCCACGTGTATGGTTTGGTCGTTCACTATTTTTTCTAACGTCACTTCTTCGCGGGCAACCAAGCGTCCGTCAATATCTTTTTCCCACACGTTTTGCGTTTTCTCGCACATAATAACATTTCCCTTTTCATCGCGTTTGAATATTTTGGCGCCGCGTTTGTCGTGCCCTATGTGGTCTATCATTGTCATAAAAATAGGATAACCGGCAATCGCCCTGTTTTTATCTTCTTCGTCAATTTCTTTTTGTGTTTTCTTTTGCAGAAAAAGGATAGAACATTGTGTTCCGTTTCGTGGTTGAAATGCGTCGGCATGTAAATCAACGCTCGCTATAATTTTGGTCTTTATTATCAGCCAATGACGGATATATTCCAATCCGGGAGAACCAAGAATACTGTCAGGCAACACAATAGCCGTTCGTCCGCCTTCGCGCAATAATTGAATAACACGCTCTAAAAAAAGTTGTTCGGGAGGAACTTTTGATTGCAGACGCGCTGTTTTTTGCCAATTTCCGGTATGGTCTTTATTCCAAATATATCCTAAATCGAACTGTTCTAAAATTTGTTGGTCTTCAATCGGAATTTTTGAACCAAATGGCGGATTGGTAACTATCACGTCAAAATGTCCTAAAGTTTTATAATTTCGAATGCTTCCAACGGTCAGTTCTAATGCCTTTTCCAACTGTGTTCGGGTTTCTTCTTCCCATTCCTGCGGCGGCAACAATGTGTTGAATTTCAGAATATTACCGCTGCCATCGTTATTCATCACCATGTTCATTTTTGTGGCTTTCACAAGGTCGGGGTTGATGTCGAAGCCAAAATAGTTTTTTGCGGCAATTTCTTTTATCTTATCGTTAAACAGTTTATTTGTATCTGCGTCCCAATCCGCTTTTGCGCCGCGTTCGTTTTCAAGTTTTTGCGTTAAATCAACGATTACTTTTGTCATTGCAATTACAATGAAACCGCCAGTGCCGCAACTACTGTCCAACACACGCTCGTCTGCCTTTGGATTAATCATGTTTACAGCCATTTTCATCACGTTTCGCGGCGTAAAAAATTCGCCCCTGTCGCCTCTTAAATTCGAGCCTACCAATTCTTCGTAGGCTTTGCCTTTTATATCAATATCAGTGTTTAGAAGGGCATACTTTTGAAGTTCGGCTACCAAAAAAGTTACCGTTCGGGGAAGAAGTTTGATTTCATCGTTTGCGTCAAAAATTTGTCCGTGTTTTTTCTTTACTTCGTGAAATATTTTAGAAATACGCCTGTGAACCCCTGCCTGACCATCTTTATAGTTTCGTTCTTTGGAAGTTACATAAAATTCGACCGGCTCAAGCCAATTTTGCTCATCATAAATTTTGCAGAAAATAACCTTCAGAAATTCAAAAAATGCTGGTTGTTTCTGCAAGCCCTCATTTACGTAGATAATGTTGTGACAGGTCTTGAACGTGAATAAAAGATTGTCTTCATACGCTTTTATCAATATTTTGCGAATTGGGCGTTCATGTTCGTCGGTCATGCCGTTCGCCGAAGGAATATCGTTATGCTCCTCGTAGTCGTACTTTCCCCGTTCGTTTTTTACTTTTTGCAACACTTCCTTATACAAGCCGTTAGTCCACATTCCCCACTTACAGTTAGTGCAAGCCGACATGTAAGATTTCAGTTGTTCTATTCCGTTGTCCTTGTCGGTTGGTTTCACCGTTTCTTTTTTGCACTCTATGATCATCCAAACATTGTGCTGGTCTTTCATCTGCTCTTCGGAAGAGCCTTTTGGAAAAACTACAATGTCGGCGCGTTTTCTGCTCGCCCCCATCTGAACGCCGTATTCGATTTTGACTTGCTCCTTGACGTATTTATGCTCGTTAATCAGCCGTTTTTCAACGGTTTGACGAACATACTCTTCGGGAGTGTCTTTTCGAAAACTGCCGTCAACATAATCCCTTACGCTATCTTCGGGAATGGCAATTATTATGTTTGAATTTTCCGACATAAAACTCTATATTTTCCTTTAATATCTACACTTTTTTAAATATATTTACACTAAAATTTTACGCCGCAAAATTACTATTTTTTTCTTTACCAACAAAATTTTTCAAATATTTTTTTATCAACTTTCAATTAATTGCACAACACCTCCCGCACTTCCTCATCCACTTCGCGTGTCGCTCAAAATTCCCTTTATTACTGCATATCCACAGCGTTTTGCGAACAGTGCGTGGCTGCATTTTGGGAATTTCGGCGTAACCATCGGTGAAAATAATAAGC
>Ga0099364_10006810_pt1 | contig 16541 bp, 15 predicted proteins | sample TergutTh196P3_FD_73070 | JGI IMG/M metagenome (GOLD analysis project Ga0099364, IMG submission 73070) | Microcerotermes parvus P3 segment gut microbial communities from Pointe-Noire, Republic of the Congo - Th196 P3 | ecosystem: Host-associated > Arthropoda: Insects > Digestive system > Gut ... | reverse complement strand
AATCCAGAAAGAAACCTGACAATCGGCGCAAAAAGGACTGGATTGCTTCGCTGCGGCTCGCAAAGACGGAGGGTGCTGAACAGTTACGTTTTTTATACTATTCCTTCACCTGCAATAATTCGAGCGGCGGGCGGTTTGTTATTAGCATTGCCCCTGTTGCGGAGCCTGCCGCCGCTCCTGCGAGGTATAGCCCTGCGGGGACGGCGGGTGCGGCGATGCCCCAGCCGATAATCGAGGTTGCGAGAAGCGCGATTGCCAATCCGGCGACGCAAACGATGAGCTGTTCCGCGCATAGAACCATTTGCGTCCGTCTCTTGCGGGCGCCGAGTATCCGCATGATTGCGGCGTTTTTTGCGTTTTGCAGCATCATCAGAAATGACAGCGCAATGCCGACTATTACGGACAGCGAGACGGCAAAGGGGTAGAGAACTCGGGTCAGCGACAGGCTTTGCTCGACCGCTCCGACTACGGTGCGGAGTTCTTCGTCATGGAGGGAGAGCGCAAGCTGGCCGCCCCACGCCGCCCTCAACATCAGGCCGCTCGCTATCATCTGCAGCTCCTCGCGCACGGCGGGCAGTTCCCTGTTGAGCGCCGTGTCCACATGGAACTTCAATATATTGTAGCCTATGTCACTCCCCAGTAGGCGCTCTGCAGCGGCGGCGGGCATGAGAATCGCGTTTTGAGTGCTCGGGTAATGGGTGACAATAACCTCGACGTTCCCGTTATGCGTCCCCGCGACAACGACGGGCTCGTGCCTCCATCCGCCCCTGACCCGCGTGCCGCCCGCGCCTTCCATGCTGCCAAGCGTGTCAAGGATGGCAAAGAGCATGTATGCATTGTCTCCAAGGGCTAGTCCGCGTTCCTGCATAATCTCCTCCGATATTATAACCGGAATCGCACCGTCCCCGTAAGCCATAAAGGATGCGCCGTCGAAACCCTGCGCAAAGCCGATTTCAAGCCCACTCCCCGTGCCCGTCCTTCTCTCGGACTGCTCCGCGAGAAACATGTCCATGTCGCTAAACGCAATTATCGGGTTCGTGCTGTTCACGCTGCTGACGGGGGATGCCGCGTTTTTGTTGTACCCCGCTATTGCATCCCAGTCCTCCGGCAATGAGCCGTCGCTTTCCGCAGGAACCAGAAAAGCCCAGCCATGCCCGACCTCTCTGTAAAGGTCTGCCGCGATTTCGGACTCGACCAGCGCGTCAAGGGCTTCCGGCCTGATGAGGTCGCCAATCCCGCGCACCGGATGGTTGTAGACCTGCGGCCTGATTGTCCCTGCCACTGCCGTCGTATCGTAGAGCCTGTCTATTTCGCTTTGGCTATGCGCTATCGATTCCTGCATGTAGCTCAGTGCGGCGACGGAAGCCGCAGCGACAATGGCGGCAAGGACGGACTTGAGCGGCCTGCGCATAATTTGCCGGATTGCAAATCCCCTCATTTTAGAACCCCCCCTCCCTCTTCGTAATTCATAATGCATAATTCATAATGCATAATTATCTGACGGCTAGATTTTACTTCTACTAAGTTTTCATGGAGCATTTGATGCTACTTCTCTTGTAGCAATAATAGCGGCGGGCGGCGCGAAATTAGTATTGACACTATGGCGGCCATAAGAAGCAATGCGGCAAAGGACAGGCCGTATAGAATTAAGAGATTGGATATGGGCAGCGACGTTGCGAGCGTGAAGCCGAACGAGTCTGCGATTTCGCCGAACGGGTTCATCGCGCTCTCCGCCATGCCCAACGCAACACGCCCTCCCGCCGCGCCGCCTATTATGACAGAGGGCAGCCCAAGCAAGTCGACCGAGGTCAACAACTGACGGATGACCTTTCCTTTCGGGACGCCCAGCGCGCGCAATATCGCATAGTCCCTGCTCCTCTGTTTCAGGTGCAAAAACACGGCAAGCGCGAACACGGCTATCAGCACGGCGGCGAACACGGCGGCGTTGATTGTCGCCGATTGCAGTATCGGGTCGGCGGAGGTCCAGAAGTTTTCCGAGTCGGCGTCGAGAAAGACGATTTCATATCCGAGTGCGGAGAGCGCATCCCTGTTTTCGAGCAGGAACGCCGATTCGTCCCTCGAATCGTTGAGCACGAAGCTGTACCACATGCTCGGGAGGTATCCGCCGCCCTCCAGCCAGCCGACGCGCTCCCATGTGAACCCCAAGCTTTCGGGAAGCGTGGGCGTGCCGCGCAGGAACTCTATGTCCTCGGGCAAGACGGAATCCGGGATGTATACGAAGTTTGTGACGGCAGTCCAGATGGGTACTCCGCTGTCATCAAAAATGGCAATGGCGCTCGGGACGGTGAATATGCCCACAATTTCAAGCGTCAGCTCATGGTCGGGGCGTTCCGACCGCACACCCGTGACGTCCACGCTCGGATTATACAGCCGCGTGGGGTTTCTCACCAGTTGCCGCTGCGGGACGGAGAAACTCAGCGTGTCGCCGATTCCGAGGCCGCGCGTTTTTGCGAACTGCTCATGCACGACGGCAACGGGGTTCGCGCCCAAATGATCCCCATAGTCCACCATGCGCCCCTCTGCCAATTGTATCAATGCGTCCTCGCCATGCGTGACTTGCAGTGCCGTCATGTCCTTGGTCGTCTGGAGTATCATCGCGCTCTGGTTGCGCCGCAGCCATTCGAGCTCCGCTTCCAGACCCTCTATTTCGGGAACTGCAAAGGCTCCGGCGTTCCCCGAATCTGCCGGCATGTGCCAGATCGGCGCGTCGGGCATGCTGCGCGCATTCCCTGTGGTGTCCTCGTTCAGCGGCCTCATGCGCAGAGCGTCGTCCCGCCTGCCCTGTTGGGGATGCCCTATCGCGATGAAGGGCAGGTTCACGTTGTCGAAGAACGCGCCCCTGACGAAATAGTTCTGCCCGATTTCCATGCCGTCGGCCGGCGTTCCCGAGGGCATGTATTCGCCGGAGAGTATGTCCTGCCTAGCGCCGTCCGACATGACGGCCTCGATTTCCTCCTCCGTCAATGCGTAGCTCAGCACGAGCTCGCGCTGCCCCGCGACGGCATGTTCGGGATATCCCAGCAGGACCTCGTCCACGCGGAAGACCATCTCTATCTGCTCGACATGCGGCGGCACGAACACCGGCCTATACGTCTTGCTGAGCAGCTCCCCGAAGAAAAATGCGTCGGCTATGCGCGTGTGATGCTCGACGTCCGAGCTCATTACGTTTATGTCCGCGTTCAAAAGCCCCCGAAGTATCCCCTCGACGTCCCTGCGCCTGTCCTCATACCTCACATACGGGCTGCCCTTGACGATGTCCGCGCCCTGAAGCACGTTGTCGAACACGAGGAACCCGCCCGGCTGTTCCAGATGGCCCACGGCGCGGTAGTATCCGCCCAATGCGTTGAGGTTGTCCGTCACGATGCTGTATTCCACGGCGCGCATAACAAACGCGAACGCCGCCGCCGCAATCAGCAGCGCGAGCACCGCTGTGCGCAGGCGCTGACGGAGCATCGATTTGATGAATATGTTTCTGTTCATTGCACTGTCCCCTCCCACATATTATCCGTTTAGCCTGACTGCTTCAAACAAGTACATTATATCATAGCATAGAACGCTATGAGATTAACGAGTATTGAAAATTTTTTAGGCTGCACATTTTCTGACGTGAATATATCACATTACGGGTCTTATGTGTACCAAATGGCGCGAATGGGCTCAAAAAAGGCACGAATGGCGCATTGTTGCCATTCGTGCTAAATTTCATACCATTCATGACAAAACCTATACTAAGAAGAAACTATCTGATATACTTGCATCAGCAATAAAAAGGTGTCAATTCAGTCCCTTGCGCTCGAAAGACGTTTTTTTGCTTCCGATGCGCTCAGGCTAGAGACATCCGGTCTCAACAGAGCGCCGCTCCGCATCCATGCTCCGCTATCGCAAGCAAAATAAACATCTTCCTCGCCGTGACTGAATAGAGGCATAAAAAGGAGTGATTATTTTGCGTATAGCAATATGCGAAGACGATGCGACTATGCAAGAAAAGTTGAGGGAAGCAATTGAAGACTGGGCGGAGTCCCGTAAAATGAAAGTGGACGTTATTTGCTATCCGAGCGCCGAGGCCTTCGTGTTTGCATGGCCGGGCATATCGTTTGACCTTGCTTTTCTTGACATCCAAATGAAAAATATGTCAGGCATAGAGCTCGCCAAGTTCATCCGAAAGACCGATAGCAACATGCTTCTTGTCTTTGTCACCAGTTTTAAGCAATATGCGCTGGATGGATATGATGTGAACGCTATGCACTATCTAATCAAGCCTTTGTCTCTCGCGAAACTATTGCCGATTTTAGACAGGGCGCGCGTGATTTGGACGTCTCACCGAGATGCAGCTATGATTGTGTCCAATGAAGCGGGACAGAGCACACTCCCTTATGGCGACATTTTCTACATATCTACATCTTCGCACATTGCAAGTGTTCACACAGGCAACTCGGTCTATGAGCTGCGAAAACCCATGAACGAACTGATTGAAATGCTGCCGGATTATTTCCTGATGTGCCATCGCTCATATATAGTCAATATCTTTAAGGTTTATTGCATTTATAAAGACTCTCTTCTTCTTTCAAACGAAGTGAGCCTTCCGGTTAGCCGAAAAAAATCCAAGGCACTGCACGATGCCTTTGTTCGATTGCATACAGGACGGTGAGGAATGAGATTAGAATGGATAGCCATAGAAACGCTTGCGGTGATTATTGAAAATGTCGCATTCGTCTATTTTGCGAGTAGCCGCTTTTCGGCTAAGTCCAACACGCTCAAGCCGCAACCGATGGTTTGGCTTCTATTGGTTGCGTTGGGGCTGTGCAACGTGTTTACCCCTATGCCGGGATGGATATATGATGTGGCTGTTCCCGCTGTTTTGCTGGCTTACCTATGCTTTTTCATGAATGGGGGAGTTTGGCATAAGACAGTTACCGTGCTTACTATGACTGCGCTGATTATCGGCAGTTCTTTGCTTGGGTTGGGCATAGCTTCGATACTCACAAACGTAGACATTACGCACACATTGCTGTATCAAGACACATCGCGCTTGGTCGCAATAATACTCATTAAAGCCATTCAGGTTGTCGTCTTCTTTGCCTTTGCAAAAAAGTTCAATTATGCCTATAAACTAAAAAAGAGGTCAACGGTTCTGTTCTTGTCGATAATAATGATTGTCTTCCTAAGCCTTTCGATTATCTTCACGGGCATACATGACTTTGATACCTCCACTAACAGAGCCTTGACTTGGCTTGCGTCGGAATTCTTGTTAATACTTATTGTAATATTGTTTTTGTACGAGATGTTTGTGCGTGAAGAGAACAGCAATATTAGCTTATCATCAAAGCTGCAGCGTTTGGAGCTTGAAAGCCATTTTTACAAGGAACTCGATGCGATACATGCAGAAATCCGCACATGGCAGCACGAATACAAGAACAATCTTATCGCTTTGAGAACTCTCATTGAGAGTGATGATCGAAGCAGGACGCTTGCTTTTCTTGACGCCATGCACACAAAACCCGACGATGGCGAAATAACGCTCCACACAGGCAATCTGGTGCTCGATGCCGTTGTCAGTTCAAAGCTTTGGTTTGCGCACTCGCGCGGCATTGATGTAAGCATTCAGGCTGTGTATCCGGTTGTACATCACATTGACGACAACGATTTATGCGCAATTGCGGGCAATCTGTTGGATAATGCTATTGAGGCGTGCCTACGGATGAGCAGCGACAACCAAAATAAATTCATAACGTTTTCGTTGCTTGTAACAGGTCAAAATATGACTATATCTATTTGCAACAGTTTTGAAGGCGCCATCAAAAGGCAAGGCAATCGCTATCTTACTTCCAAGGACATACGCGTCAATGGCATGGGGCTTCAATTTGTTACCGATATTGTGGAGAAATACCAAGGATACGTTCTGCGAGAACATGCCGACGGCGTATTTGAAACACATGTTATGCTACCTTTAATACGCGCAAGGGACGAGGGGAAATGACTGACATAATAATGGAGGTTGGATATATGAAAAAGACAAGCATCACTCTACTCATAATCGTTATCCTGATATCAGGTGGATGCAGCAGCCTTGACACTCCGCAGAATCAAGGGCAAGAGCTGCCTACGCAAGGTGTTATCGAAACGCCCATACAGCCATCTGATACTTCGGCGGCATCGCCTGAATCAACGACAACTCCGCCGTTGCCTCCGCTGCCCGAACGTGAAAACCCTTGGGCTGACACGGTCTGGGCGGGACGTACCAGAGAGGGCTTTTTGCAGGACTTCGATTACTTGATGTGGATACTGGAGGAAAACTATCCGTTCTTCGGCACATTTCTGCGAACCAGCGGCACCGATTTGAGAGAGAGAGCCGTCTTGACCAGAGCGATAATCGCCAACGAATCGCTCCAGATAGATTCGGATATATTTTACGAAATAATGCAGACAAATTTCTTTGCAAGTGGGGAAATTGGCGGCGGGCATTTCTTTTTGTGGAGCAAAACGTGGTATCATCGCAGGGCGCACCAGAACAATATTTTTGCACTTTCGGAAGGGGAATTAAGAATAAACCCTTCATTTGCAGCATTTCATGAGGCGCTCACCAATCCTGCAACCGTAGAGTTTTACGGAGAAGAGCCGCCCATGCCGATAAATGAGCTCATTGCGCTTCTTTCGGGAGGCGAGGACATTGTTCAAACAGAAATACTGGTCGATGGCAAAATCGCATATGCCAAAATCGCAGATATGCGAGCTAGCGAAATGTTCGCATTGGTAGATTTTTACGACGACATACATAATTACGAGCATTTGATCATAGATATCCGCGGCAATCCCGGCGGTAATGATACTTTTGTGTCCCATGTACTCGCTCCCTACATAACGGAAGAGCTGACCATACCCATATACGGGTTTATAAAAGCTGGCGAACTCAATGTTCTATATGGCCGTGACCATATTTCCCGTCGTATAGACGTTGGCATTGCTGACGATATGCCCTATTTCAACGAAGAAGACAAGCATCAATTCGACGCTGCGTTCAAGGTTGATATTGTGATAACGCCCCGTCCCCTCTATAGGGCAGATCATCAGCCCGTGCCGAGATTTACAGGAAAAATGTGGCTGCTGACGGACGGAGGAAACTTTTCCGTATCAGATATGGCGGCATATTACTCGAAACAGTCGGGCGCTATAACCATTGTTGGCGAACAGAGCGGGGGGGCGAGTTCACATATTTCGAGTGCAATCACGAGTTATCTACCCAACTCCGGCATTGTCTTTATGTACGAATACGTGTATACCACCGACCCCGAAGGCCGTAGCCTAGAGGAGTTTCGCACCACGCCTCACTATTTCAACCGCCCGGGCATGGACGCACTCGAAACCGCACTCGCGCTTATCGAAGAAGGCGAGTATTAGGTACCGCGTCCGCCGTCCCCGCAACGCTATATTCACGCAACTCGAATAAACAGTTTGTAAATTGATACCCTTATACATGATTTTTATTGCATATTGTACGCTATTATGCTATAGTAATTGTACAAATTAGAAAGAGGTGGTATTTATGAGCATTGGCGCAATACCGAGTGTCAGGCCCGTTTCAGACTTACGCCAAAACATGGCGGAAATAACCAGATTGATAGATACCGATAAGCGCCCCGTAATACTTACTAAGCATGGGTATGGAAAATACATTTTGCTCAGCATTGAAGAATATAATCGGATTGTTGCCATCAGCGAGCTATATAATGCAATCGATGCCGGTATAGCCGATATTGATGCAGGGCATGTTTCAGACTTCAATGAGTTTGCAAAACAACTCCGAGAGGATATGAAAGATGGCAAAATATAATGTAGACATTTCCGATTTAGCAAAACAGGATATTAGGGATATCGCATCATACATCAGCAGTGATCTTCAAGAGCCTATTATTGCGATAAACACCACAGATACAGTTTTGGACGCTATTTCCACACTCGACAATATGCCTGAACGAATACCTTTGGTTAATAATGAACGCCTTGCAAAGCAGAAAATCAGAGGGCTTCAAATCAAGAGCTATACGGCGTTCTTTCGTATAAATGAAACATTAAAAACCGTAGATATTATCCGCGTTCTATACTCTCGCCGTGATTGGCAGGCGTTGTTGTTGAACTGATCCACTCTCCCGGAAACCTTTCAATATCATTCTCGTCAAACACTCCAGTTGAACAAGCTGCATCTCCCGCAGGAGCAGCGGCAGACTCCGCGACAGGGGCGATGCTGATAACAAACCGCCCGCCGCTGGAGCTGTTGCAGGTGAAGGAACAGGGAAAAACACAGGGACATTTCGAATAAGGTGGCACGGCTGCTTGACAGCAACAAGGTGACACGGCTGCTTGACATGGGTGGTTGTGCCATATATACTAATTGCAAAGAAGGAGACGTAGTTATGTGTGTTTTTTGCACAGGCACCTTAAAACAAGATACAACGGAATATATTGAAAAGATGGACAATCATGTGATTCTCATTACAGATGTTCCATGTGATAAGTGTACACAATGCGGTGAAGCATTCTTTAGTACCAGTGTAGTTAAAGTGATTGAAATAATTCTTGATGGTATTCAGCGTATCTCAAGCGAAATTTCATTGACAGTGATCGATTACAAGAAAAACGCGGCTTAATGAAACAAGCTCTATCTCCAAATTATATATGTACAATGATTGCGCGGCTAAAACACATACCAATTATATGATTTTAGCCCGATAACAGCTCGATATTAAAAGTTGCAGCTAATTTTCGGGCTAAAACATATTAATAACAGTGTGTTTTAGCCCGAAACAACATAAGGGTGGTTGTATGAGTATAATCGGCAGGAAAGAAGAAATTAGGGAGCTGCAAAGATACTATGACTCCGATAGGCCGGAACTTGTTATAGTTTACGGTCGTCGGCGTGTTGGAAAAACGTTTTTAATCAAAGAGTTCTTTGAAAACAGCTTCTCTTTTTATTTTACGGGAACGGTCGACGCGCGCAACGCTGAAAATTTAGACAGATTTGACAAAGCGATTATTCAATACGGCGGCGCGGCTGACGTTGCTTCAAAGAATTGGGACGATGCCTTTAATAAACTCAAAACACTCCTTTCAGCAAAATCCGGAAATAAAAAAGTTATATTTATTGATGAAATGCCCTGGCTCGACGCGCGCGATTCAGGGTTTCTGCAGGCATTTGACTATTTCTGGAACAGTTGGGCATCGACAGATCCTGCTATACTGTTTATCGGCTGCGGCTCCGCCACATCGTGGATAACGAAAAAACTCTTCCAAAACAGAGGTGGATTACATAACCGAATAACCGGGAGGATATATCTGGCGCCGTTTTCGCTCGGGCAGTGCGAAGAATTTTTCAAAATCTGTATCAAAACAGGAATTACAGTTGCTTGCGGCGGCGATTGTGTCGGCCGCATACGCCGACGACATAAAAAGCGGCATAATAACTGCTTCGGTTTCCACAAGCGTCGCAAGTATAATCATTGCACAGCAAGCGGCGGTTATGGCGGCAATTATCGCAAGCTCAGCAGCGAGAGCGGCTTCTGCGGCCGCGTCGAGTTAATGGGGGTCAGCGCAATTTGATAACAGGAGGGAATCGGCGACACTCGATTCCGAGGGGGTGGGAGTAATATGAAATGTGTTTTTGGAGATAGAACGCGCATAAACCTTGGGAGCAGCCAATTCGGAAGGTTTATTGAAAATGGGAATTTATATGTAGACAAGACAAGGTTTATTGAACATGTCTTTAACGAAGCATCAGACGTGCTGCTGTTCACCCGTCCGAGGAGGAATGGGAAAAGCCTAAATCTCGACATGTTGAGGACGTTCTTGGACTGCAAACAGGACACGAAAGAACTTTTTAAAGGGCTGTACATCGAAGGAAGCCCCATGTTCGAGAGGATAAACAGCCATCCCGTTATATATCTGAACTTCAAGGAAATGAACCGCATAGGCTATCGCGAAGTTTTCAGGGAGAATGTCAGAGAGAACACACGCAGATACCTAAGCAATGAGCAAGTCAGCAAGTTTTTGCAATCATGCATGGCCGAAGACTCATCTGTGCCAACAAGGGCGCTTTACTCGCTTACAAAAGATATCCACGAAGCTTACGGCATAAGGCCTTACATCGTGATAGACGAGTACGACAAGCTCCTGATAGACAATGTCTCATCCTCCGAATACGAGACAATCAGGGACTGGCTCAAGGTCGTTTTCGAGTCCGCGTTAAAGGACAATCCCCATCTGGAAAAAGGCATAATGGTTGGGGTCACAAGGATTTCACAAGAGAGCCTTCTGAGCGGGCTGAACAACCTTGACGTTTACGACGTGTTCAGGCCAAGCGTGTTCGACGGCGATTTTTCACTCACCGAGGAGGAAGCCGCCGAGCTGCTTGATGCCGGGCAACTGGAGGCGGCGAGGGAATGGTACAACAATTACCGCGTCGGGGACTTGAAGCTGTATACCATGTACTCCGTCATGTCCTACATGAAAAATGGAACCTTGGATAATTACTGGGGCATGAGCGGTTCGATGGAGATGCTAATTGATGTACTGAACGCGGAAAGGGCGGACGCGATCACTGACCTGCTGTCGGCCGGCAAGGAAATAGAGACCGGGCTCGAGCGGCGGATATCCCTGCGGCAATTGAGAAGCGGACGCATTGAGGACAAATCGTTTTACTCGTTTGCGGTGCAGACAGGGTATCTGACTTATGAGTTGCATAGCAAGAGCGATGCTGCCGACGTGTATAGGCTGAGGATTCCTAACAAGGAACTAATGCGGGTGTGGCGTAGTTTCGTCCTGGACAGCGTGGCGCAGGAAAGGCACAGGGACCTTAGGGATATTTTCAAGCGCATAGCGGACACTGAGGAGTTCAGCCAAGACTTTCAGGAATTCGTCAGCTTCCAACTGTCTTCTTACGACATTGGAAAAGAGCTTGAAAAGACTTACCACGTGCTGGTCTTCGGCCTGATTCTGGGTGCGGGGTATAAGTGCAACTCAAACAGGGAGAGGGGTTACGGCCGCTATGACCTGTGGCTTGAAGGCCCTGATTTCAACGTTATCATAGAATTCAAAAAAGCCCGCAAAGAAACAGACGACTTGGAAAAACTGGCTGACGCCGCGATAGATCAAATTAACAGCAGAAAGTACTACGCGAGCTTTCCAAAGAATATGCCGCTGTATAAGGTCGGAGTCGGGTGCTACAAATCGGAATGCTATGTGACGACAAAGCTACATGTGTGAACGCGGGGACTGTTTGTTCAAAACAACCCTCCGAGGAATCGGAGCGCGGTCAGTCACTTGGCAGCATGATGCTTGCACACGGGATTGCGGAATCAAGACGGCTCGGATTTAGCAAGCTATATTTAGCCGGCATGAGTGTTACCCGAAACATGAACAAAAATGCGAGATAAAATGGAGAACAGAAACATGAATATAATTATAAGACCTGAACAACCTACAGACTACCGTGAAACGGAGCATATCACGAGGGAAGCATTTTGGAATCATCACGCTCCGGGATGTGACGAACATTATTTGCTCCATATTATGCGCGACAATCCGGCGTTTGTGCCGGAACTTGACTTTGTGGCTGTTTGCGACGGCAAGATAGTCGGCAATGCTGTTTATTGCATATCCGTCATTAAATCGGACGATGGTAGCGAATACGAAGTAGTAGGATTAGGCCCGATTTCGGTTCTGCCCAAAGAACAACTAAAAGGCATAGGCGGACGTTTGATTGGACACACAAAGCAAATCGCCCGTCAAATGGGATTCCGCGCCATTTTTTTATACGGCGATCCCGATTATTATTCCCGCCACGGTTTTATCGCCGCTGAACGATTCGGCATACGAACATCAGATAATATGTACGCTGCCGCACTTCAAGTCTGCGAACTTTACGAAAATGCCCTGTCCGGCATTAAAGGATGCTATTTCGAGGATAAACTATACGAAGTCGATGCAGCAGCAGCCACAGAATTTGACAAGGGCTTCCCAGCAAAAGAAAAAGTGAGCGATACAGCCTCCCAGAAACGGTTCAAAGAAATTGTCGCTATGAGGAGAAAAGCGGCTTTGTCAAACAAAGCAATAAGGTGACAGAGAGGGGACGGGAGTAATATGAAATGTGTTTTTGTATATGGCCTCGGGCAAAAGCCGTCAAGTTGGGACAAGGTGATTTTCCTTATGCCGGAGGTGGGAAATCCGAAGCACCGCCGTTTTCTTTGACCGTAAATGATGGTTCAGGCTGTAACGTTCCCTGATGTCGGCCCCATTTTATGTGACATATGCCCTACTGCTGTGGTATACTGATAGATATATTCAGTGTGAAGGAGTTGGGAGTCGTGAAACAAGTAGGGATTATTACTGCTGATGTCATTCGTATACTCGGTCTTTCTATAGCCCCCAACACACCGATTTATCTCGGAGAAACAAATATTAATCATATGCTGTCGGAACATGAAGACGATTACAATCTCTATGGTGAAATGATAGAGGAAATTATTGCTACCCCAACTTATCTTGGTTACTGGAAAGGGTCAATCGAGTACATTAAAGAGTTGTCGCAATACGTTAAGGTGGCGGTTCGCGTATCCTCGGATAACCTATACTTCGCAAGGACGATATATACAATGAATCCTGATAGGGTGGAAAAATTGGTTGCGAAAGGCAATCTATTTTCCTTGACATAGACGAGAGACAGGCATATAATGAACATGCAGGGATTGAGAGGACGGAACGGGCAGCCGTCGCCCTTGTTTGGAGATGCGGGAGTGTCGCCCCGCCTCAATCCTTTGTATTTAACAGATGTGCGTGGGGTGCCGTGTGGCATCCCATTTTTATGTGAAATATTGTTTATCACGTTTTTATCTGCTATAATTCGAATACAATAAAAGCGAGTTGTTGCTGAGCGGAAATGAAAACCTTAGTTGCTTCTTTATGGGGAGGAACAATGAGAACACTTGAAACAGAGCGGCTAATACTTCGGAGATTTGATTCGGTTCTCAAATATCTTTGAATGGAGGTTTGATTGACGTGAGTTTGATTACAGACAGGATACTTGCGGAGTTGGGCGATGCAAAGCTGATAGAAAAGCTTTCAGCGTTGCCGGCGTCCGACCTCAATTCTCTGCTGCTCAGTGTATTCCAAGAGCGATCCGCAACAGTAAAACCGGTTGATATGTTAAAATCATATCAAATAAATAGATTCTGCAAACCAAGTGAAATCGACGCCGCTGCTTATCATGCGCTTGAATCCGAGTTGCTGTCGTTAGCTCAGCAAATGAACATCAGCTCCGTGCTGCTGTCACCATCGTCCCCGTTTGCAAGCTGCTCTGCTTTCGGCTGTGTCGATCAGAACAACGTTGTCAGCGCAACACGGGGCATAGAAGTATTATCCGACCCGACCAATATGCTTGCTGTCATTATCGCCGAACGGCTTAGAAAAACAAATCCGAATAATGTCGAGCCTATGCATTTATGCACAACGGCAAGGGTGATCAGGGCGCAAGTTTTTCCAAATACAAATCGCCATTTTGCGCATTTCGGAATCTTCTGCATCGTTTCTTCGGGCAAGGACAGCGGCTCCTATACTTGTGAAAAAGACCTGCTCGCTCGGCAGTTGGCATACTACAGACGCTTGTTAATTGAAAAGTACGGCGCAAAACTCTCTGTCGTGCTCTGCAAAAGACAGGGTTATGCTGATGGCGACGGATTCTTTCATGGGATTGCCAAGTTGGTTAAAACCGAACTTCCCGACGTTCCCTTAACGCTTGATTTGGATCATGCCGACAATCACTACTACAGAGGAATAGCCTTCAAAATGTTCATGGAAAAAGAAGGCGAGAGAATAGAAATCGGGGATGGCGGTTACGTTGACTGGATACAGAGGATGACGAATAACAAAAAAGAGCGCTGTCTGATAAGCGGAATAGGGCTTGACAGGTTCTTGCTATAGTATTATTTGATGTAACTGTTCAGCACCCCCTGTCTTTGCGAGCCGCAGCGAAGCAATCCAGTCCTTTTTACGCCGATTGCCATATTTCTTTCTGGATTGCCGCGTCGCTTCGCTCCTCGCAACGACGAAACTGTGAGATTTGCGATATCACCTGAACAGACACTATTTGATATGAAACACAAACGCCCGATCGATGATTGCGGCATCATAAAAAGTGTACGTTAGCCTTGAGAAACGTAATTGTCTAAGTATAGTGTGATGGTTGCCTTTTTCATAGCAGCCTATCTTCACCTTCGGCCGCCGCCGGAGCGTTGGTTTTTATTGTTGGAGGGCGAGGACGCCACCTTGGTTTGGGTCGTGTGCGTCCGTAGGAACGTGTCCTCGGTTCTCGTCATATGCTCCTCGCCCGGGACTATGTACCAATCCGCGTCCGCTGCTTTTTTCACGGGACGGTGTTTTTTTATCTCCATAGCCATAGCAATTGCAGTAATAATTCCGCCTCCGATAATGAAAAACAACAGCATGAGAATAATATCGCCGGTTTCCATCTTACACCCTCCTTATATGAGTTCCATCATTCTCAGCACCAAGCCAAGCAACGCGCTTGCAACTCCGCCGACGCCGAATACGATTGCCGCGAACTTAATCATTTTGCCCTTGTCCATAGGCAAGTTGCCAAGCATCTTGCCCGTCTGCCCGTTCATCGCGAATAAATAGTCGGCGCCTTCGTACATTGTATGCAGCATCCATACCGGGAGCAGCCCATACCGCGCCGCTGAGTTGCTCACACGTTTATCGTCGCGCTGCTTGCTGACTCGGCTGTATTGGGTGAGCGAGGAATTGATTATTTTCTCAGCGGAACCCACAAAGCGCTTCTCGGCGCGTGTGAAGCACTCGTTTTGCGATACGTCAAACCGTTCGGCAAGAAAACCCGACAAATATGGCGTGGCAAAGGGTTTCAGCTCAGAGAATTCATATGGCTCAATAGAATCCATTACGTCGTCGGGCGTTTTGGCCGATGCGTCCACGGGTACGTTTCTGACTCCCAACTGCCCGACGCGAACGGCTTTGTAGGTATCGGTTCTCGTTATCCGGTAATCGCCTTTTCGGGTGGTGGTGACTATATCACCTTCAGCCTCAATGTTAAAATGCACTGTCCCGTCGAACAGCCAAAACGGGATATACACACCGGTCAGCTTCTCGATATTCTGATCGGCTATGTACGCATCGGGGACGAAACGCTTGCCCTTCAAGAACGCCTTGAACTGTTCCAGTGCATCGTCTTTGGTGTTTTTGAACGGCAGCACTACATCCGGCTTGAATTCGCCGGAAACTTGGCTCATAATAGTGACCGGCCTTTGGCAATAGACGCAGAATGTCGCGGCTGTCTCCTCGTCGGTGAGCACTTCGGCCCCGCAATAGGAGCATTTATATGTCACAACTACGCCGTCGGCGGTCTCGTCGCGCGTGGCATTTACCGCGACCGTATCGTTTAGAGCATTGACTGCCTCTTGCGAAAAGCCTTGCAAGTCGGCCTCGGTATGCTCTTTGTCGCACCATTCGCATTTCCACAACTGCAAAGCCGGCGTAAATGCCAAATCGCCGCCGCAGTTATTACATTTTAATGTAGCAGGCATAACTCATCTCCTAACGCGCTCTGCGGAGCGCAGTTGATAATTGATAGTTGAGAATTGAGAATGAACAACCGTTCCCCGTCCTAATTATCAATTTTCAATTCTCCATTTTCAATTGCACCTTGACGACCGGCATTATCTTGCTCTATTTACCGTTGATGGTCGTTAAGGTCCTAGTTTCGTCCCGCATTCGGGGCAAAACTTGGGCATGGCGTCGGCGTCGGGAGCGTTCCATCCGCAGTTGGGGCATCCGGTCGCCTTTTTCGCGCCGCACTCCATACAGAACTTGCCGGGATTGCCTGTATGCCCGCAGGCGGAACAGGTCCAGCCTGAAGCGGGTTCGGGTTGCTTCGCGCCGCATTCCATGCAGAATTTCCCTGTGTTTCCCGCATGTCCGCAAGCAGTGCATGTCCACTCCGCCGTATTGCCGCTCGGTTGCGCCGCAGCGGCCGCCGGAGCTGCGGGAGACGGAGGCATTGGCGGAGGTTGGGGTACGCCGCCCTGTTGGTCCCCGCCCATTGCGAACAGGTTGGCGGCGTTCATGCCGCCCGCATTCTGAGCCATCCCCATTCCCATAAACGCCCCTACCGCGCCGCTCGTATTGGCGGACGCTTGCTCCATGGCGGTAGCCTGCCCAGCGACGAGGCGCCCTGCGGCAAGCATTGGGTTGCTAAGTGCGCGGGCTTCTTGCAATTGCTCAATCTTCTTTGCGGATTGCTCGTCAACCGTAACGCTCTCCATTGCCAGACTGACTATTTCTATTCCCCTGCGCTGCGCCCATTCGGCAGACATTTCTTCGTTTAGCGCCGCGCCAATCTCCCGTGGGTAGTTGATCAGCATGTCATAGGCAATCCGCTGTTGGGCAATGCGTCCGAGCGCCGGCTGCAATGCCGAGATAACCTCGCTTTTCATCATCCCGGT
>Ga0099364_10006809_pt1 | contig 16541 bp, 15 predicted proteins | sample TergutTh196P3_FD_73070 | JGI IMG/M metagenome (GOLD analysis project Ga0099364, IMG submission 73070) | Microcerotermes parvus P3 segment gut microbial communities from Pointe-Noire, Republic of the Congo - Th196 P3 | ecosystem: Host-associated > Arthropoda: Insects > Digestive system > Gut ... | reverse complement strand
CATCACGCATTACAAGAGCATCTACGAGTAATTGAAGGCTTTTCTCTTCCTCAGGACAGTCGAGAGGTAATCCATTTCTTCGCATTGCTATATTTATGTCTTCTATGTCATTACTATCAATCAAATTTTGGTAAACATGCTTACCTTTGTAAAGGGTGGCAATGGTGCAGCCAAAGGAAAAATAGTCGGTAGCAATTACATAGTAATAATCCGACATTTCGGGTGCTGTATATCCTGGTGTTCCTCTCTTTACTTCTGTTTTTTCATGTTCTTTGATATTTTGGATTCTGCTCGTTGTCCCGAAATCGGCAAGCACAACCACATTATCATAAAAATAAATATTGCTTGGTTTAAGGTCACGATGAACCAGATTGTTTGTATGTAATAAATTCAAGGCTTGTAATACTTCAGGAATGATTTTTGTTTTTAGTGTTTGGTAATCACATTGTTTTATAGCACCTTCTGGGCAATATGGGAGCACATCAAAGGGAATATCATCAATGATGTCCAGTTCATCAGTATCATAATCCTTCATTTCTGTAGTGCCATCATCTAGTAAAGGCATGATATGGGTCTGGCGATAATCAGAGTTTTTCCGTAAAAACTCCAGTATCTTTTTTCTGGTTAGGAGTTTTCTTTTATCAGTGAAGGTGTCATAAATCTTTACCACCACCTGTTCACCATCAGAAACTCTCTTTGCAAGATAAACTTGAGATTCACCGCCCATACCTATTCTGTTATTTAGGTCTATTTCATATTTGTCTCCAGAATGGTCTGTGTCAACACCAGTCGATGTGAATACTTTTCGTCCATTCTCTGAGTTCTGTCATCTGACATTGCTATAGTAACATCTGTCATATTTTATAGACTCCTATTTTAATTATTTTAAACTGAAATTTGTTTTCCCACATTGTTCACATTTCTTGTTAAAGTAACCAACAAGATTTCCACCGCATTCATCACATAATCCTTGAGATATTAAATTATCTTTTTGTTGCTTTAATTTATTTCGCAATGCTATTTGATTTTCTCTTAACAATTTTTCTTCTTCTTCTGCTAATTTAATTATTTGTTCTTCACTTATTGGTCCTATATTATTCAATAGCTTAGAAGATAGTTGATTGGATGATAATTTTCCTGCGGTTAGAATAGTCCCATATTTTGTTAAACCGATTGTTGTCTCTTTACAAGCAGAAACCGCAATGATGTTTTTCCAAGAGCTTGTGTTACACCTCCCATGATATTGATCACCAGTAGATAATACAGACCCATCTTTTTTTAAACCCACTATATGATTAGAACCAGCAGAAATTTCTACAATATTATCCCATTTTTCAGTATTACATAAAGTTTCACCCTTACCTTTACAAACGACAGTTCCATCCTTTTTCAAGCCTGCAATTATAAACTCTCCAACAGCAATTGCAGTTATATCTCTCCAATCATCTATTATCGGATAATTTGACTTTTCATCGTCAATTGTAACTACAGTTCCTTCTTTTTTTAAACAAACATATTTATCTTTGTAAGAATATATATCAACAATATCATTCCATTCAGATAATTCTGTTCTAACAATCTGATCCGAAATATTTTGAAGCCCCGTCTTTTTTATTGTTTTTCTAATAACCTCGTTTATTATATTCAACACACCTTTTTTAATTTTATTATCAATAATAAAACACTCAGAAATAAAACTTTGACAAAACTCTTCCATCATTAAAATTTTGGCAATTTTTAACGTTAAGGCTCCGGGATAATGATATTCAATGTCTCCTACAGAAATAATTTCTCTTTTTTTTGTAAGACCTACTGTAAAATAATCTCCTGCTATCACAGCAATGATGTTTCTCCAACCTTTAGTATTGCACTGACCGTAATTATTTTCACCAGCTGTGACAACTGTTCCATCTTTTCTTAATGCAGCGATATGAGTTTCTCCAATAGCTATACAAGATTGATATTGAGCAAAAATCGTGTATTGTTTCCGATAATCTTCACCTACTTTTTTTAAAATTTTATTTGGTAAATTAGATAGGATTTCAAATAGATTTTGTATGTTTTCTTCTGAAGGATCAACTTCTGAAGTAGGAAAAAAATGTATATGATTTAGATAAGATTCATAAATTTGTGCGTGAGGACCTAATTCTAAATAGTGTTTTCTGATATATATTTTATCCTCACATACTCTATCAAATAGTAAATATAGAAAATACAAATCACAAACCTTATTTGTTGATAGCAATTCACCTGTAAGATTTTTTTTAAATTCAATTAAAGCATTTTTGTGACCTTTGTATAAAAAGTATGCTTGCAATCTATCGTTATTAATAAAATTTATTGCATTTTCGTGCCATTTTTCTGTGTGTTCTGTCATTTTTAAAAACAAATCATCTAAAGACTGTGTATTTTCTGCCTTATCAACATTAAATAAATACATGAAATAATAATATCCAAGTTCAGAATTAAATTCAGTTATTTCTTCTATTTCTATTAAATTATTTATTAATTCTGGTACTTCTTTAAATTTCCATGATAAAAACCGACTTTTTATCATCTGAAGAATCTTTTCTTTGTCTGCTTCTTCTGTATGGATTTCTTTTGCTATATCTGTTAATTGTAAATATTTTTTGCCACACCAATATATTGGGCTGATTTCTTTGTCTGAGGCAGTAATTACATGGAGAAACATTGCTAGTGCTAAATCATGATTATTCGCACCTGCCTTGCTTTCTTTGATAATATTAGTTTGTTCAGAAATGTGTTTATCGTTAATATTATTTTGAAAATTACCCCCGAAACAAGTATTTTTTCCCTATTTCCCATTTGCTTGATACTTCATCTGCAAGTTGTTGGTAATTGCTAAATTTTATACCCTCAAAATCAAAATTTAGCGAAAGTTTTTCAAAGCCTTGATTGATAGTATTTCGCCATTTATATTCAAAAGAGTTCACATCGTCAAGCCATAATCTTACTGCTTCATATCCTGCTCGCATATTCTCATCCCTCATTACAAGAGCATTTACGAGTAATTGAAGGCTGTTTTCATCATTAGAGCATTCGAGAGGTAGTCCCTTTCTTCTCATAGCAATATTGATATTTTCTATATCATTTGTATCAATCAAATTTTGGTAAACATGCTTACCTTTGTAAAGGGTGGCAATGGTGCAGCCAAAGGAAAAATAGTCGGTAGCAATTACATAGTAATAATCCGACATTTCAGGTGCTGTATATCCTGGTGTTCCTCTCTTTACTTGAGTTTTTTCATGTTCTTTGATATTTTGGATTCTGCTCGTTGTCCCGAAATCGGCAAGCACAACCACATTATCATAAAAATAAATATTGCTTGGTTTAAGGTCACGATGAACAAGATTGTTGGTATGCAATAGATTCAAGGCTTGTAATACTTCAGGAATGATTTTTGTTTTTAATGTTTGGTAATCACATTGTTTTATAGCACCTTCTGGGCAATATGGGAGCACATCAAATGGAATATCATCAATGATGTCCAGTTCATCAGTATCATAATCCTTCATTTCTGTAGTGCCATCATCTAGTAAAGGCATGATATGGGTCTGGTGATAATCAGAGTTTTCCCGTAAAAACTCCAGTATCTTTTTTCTGGTTAGGAGTTTCCTTTTATCAGTAAAGGTGTCATAAATCTTTACCACCACCTGCTCACCATCAGACATCCGCTTGGCAAGATATACTTGCGATTCTCCACCCATACCGATTCTGTTATTTAGGTCTATTTCATATTTGTCTTTATTTGTCTCCAGAATGGTCTGTGTCAACACCAGCCGATGTGAATACTTTTCGTCCATTCTCTGAGTTCTGTCATCGGCTAGGGCTATTGTCTTGTCGGACATACTATCTCCTTGTTTATTATTTTAAATTTCCTACCCACACCGAAGGTGTCGATCGCTATGTAGCAACCAAACACCACACACCCAATTACCATACCGAAGGTATGGAACGAATGATACCTATTCTTTACCACAGTCTCATACCTTCGGCATGAAAAAAATATGAGGGAATGCATTCTTTCTACATAGCTATCGACACCTTCGGTGTGAAGAGGTAAATCTGTTTTGTCCATCATTTGAGTTTTATCGTCTGCCATGGCTATTGTTTTATCTGCCATATTATCTCCTTTTAACTATTATTATGCTCATATTATCTGTGGATCTTTTTTCGAGTGCCAGTTCTACCAAAGATTCACACATAATCTCTAATTTATCATTATTTATTATGATATTTTCAAAATCCTCATTTTTCAGAGTACCCCAAACACCATCAGAGCAAAGGACATAGATGTCATTTTCAAAGACTCTGTCTTTACCATCAACGATATTGGGTATTGCTCTATTTCCACCAATGAATCTTGTTAAGGCATTTTTTTGCTCTTCGTTTACATGGTCTGTGGAGAGCTGCATAATATATGGCGAGCGAAATCTATAGATTCGTGTATCGCCAATGTTAAAGGCTATAAAATCGTTATTATTGATGTATAACCCAGCTATGGTTGTAGCCATTTTTGAGTGCTGTGCATCCTTTCTTTGAGCTTTGATGACGGCATTGTTGGCTTGGGATATTATATTTTCAATGTCTGCTGATTGAAAATCAGCAGTACTTTCTGCCGATTGGAAATCGGTACTATGGGATACAAATGTATTAAGTGTTATTTCGGCAGCTTCAAACCCAAAATCAGCACCACCTACTCCGTCACAAACTGCAACGAGACAACATGACTCTGTTGTTTCGGTATATGTTCCTTCAGAGACAAGTTTATCGTTTATCAAAACTCTGTCATCATTGTATGGTCTTTTCCCGATGTTTATATAACAAGCGATTTCAAGCATTTTTGTTTTTCTCCATTGTTTTTTGGAACGGATGAATGCGTTCCCTACGGTTGGCGGAACGGATAAATGCGTTCCCTACGAGTTTGGTGTCGTTCGGATATCGATGCTACGAATAAAGTCAAATTTTCCATTTTTATCATTTACATTGATAATATCACCTTCTTGGATATTTTCATCAAAGATGAATTCAGCTAAGTGATTTAGATACTGATCTTCGATGACATTGCCAATTCCTCGTCCGCCATTGCTTCTAGGTTCATCTTGCCAACACATTGAATAAAGCAGTTGATAAGCATCATCACTTATTTTGATTTCTATTTTATTGTTTTTAAAGTAAATTTGATTGATATTATCTATTTGTGACTTTGCGATTTCTTTAGATGCTACCTCATCAATGTAGTTAAAAACAAGAATATTTTCACCAAAACGATTCATAACTTCTGGTTTATAGTGATTGTTCATTTCACTGCGAACTCTTTCCTCAATGACATCAAATTTGTCATCTGGAGTCACAATTTTTTCTCTTGTAATCAGCCCTGTATTTGGGTCTTTCAATTCTCTGGATATGCCGATATTGCTGGTAAAAAAGATCAGTGTTTCTGTAAAATAAATTGTGTTCCCCTGCCCATCAGTCATTCTACCATCTTCCAATATCTGTAAAAACTTATCCATGATTTTTGGGTTTGCTTTTTCTATTTCATCAAACAGCAAAACAGAAAATGGATTATTTTTCACAGCATTTGTGAGCTGTCCACCGCTATCATAACCTACATAACCTGGAGGAGCTCCAAATAGTTTTTGATCAGCATGTTCAGCTGCATATTCACTCATATCAAAGCGTATCAAAGACTTTTCATCTTCAAACAAAAGCTCTGTTACGGCTTTGACGATCTCTGTTTTCCCCGTTCCTGTAGGTCCTGCCAAAAAGATAATTCCTCTCGGTTTTGAACCAGATGAATGTTGCAACCCAGACAATCCAACCACAGCTCTTTTAACCACTTTCACTATCTTGTCTATCACATGATCTTGTCCTTTTATTCTGTTTTTGATGCGATCCCCCATGTCATTACCAAGTTTACCTTTGATTTGTGACCATTTATTCTCTTTTAAACCATATTTATATATCGAGACGACATCTGCAATTTCTTCAATGGGGATATTGCTTTTATCATGAAGCCTTCTTAACTCGCCTAATTCGAGTATCTTCATGCCTTCAGTTAAATCTGTAAATTTTATGCGGATTTTTTCTATTTCAGGTGTTTTATTATCTCTAAATTTATCATAAAATTTGTCTATGTAAACGCTACGAACTACTCTATCAGGGTTGGCGATAGTTATAGTTCTCACATTTGGGTTGTTTATAAAGAACCATGCTGGAATGTCATTGAGTTTGTTCACAATCAAAATCAAAGTGTTGATATAAGATTTGATTCTAAGTGCATTGTTTGAAGCGTAAAATAGGTTCAGAAAGAAAGCTATCTCAGCTTGACTCATGGAGTCTGGAGAGTTTAGAAAACGAGATGAATAGTTCAATATATTTAGATTGGACTTGGCGTTTGTGTTTTTGGATGGAACCAATTCAGTCTGTGAGTTATTTTCATTTTCTGATGCTCTCGCAGTCATATATTTTCTTATTTCTTCTGAGTTTTTCACTATTGAGTTTAGGTTTTGTGTTTCTCTTTTTAATATTTCTTTATTTGTGAATCCATCGTTTGAAATACCAAATATTAGGTCACAATACCTTACATCATACAAACCTTCTGTTTCGTCACTATTGAACATCATAGTCAATATCTCGTTTAAACTAAAGAAGTCTATTTCATCATTATTTATAGGAAAAGGATATTTATCTGAGATATTACCTTCTATGATAAATGTACTTTTAATTCCTTTAAAGCTCATCAATTCTTTTTGCCATTTTTGGATCAATGCATTATCTTTCATTTTGTTGCCTCTCTTTATAAATCTTTTTTATGGATTCCCACTGAAATCATTCTATCTCTGTAGAAAACATTTTGAATAGAACGCTCTTTTTGTAAGTATTCCAAATACTTATTTTTTATATTTTTATTTAAATAGATGATATTTTGATTGGTTGACCCACGAAGAACGCATTTGTTATCATTCAATTCATCGATATAAGGACCATCTATTAACACCGAAACAAATTGTTCCAAGTGTTCCCATTCATCTGTTTTTTTTATATCATCAAAAGAATAACCTGTATAAACTAAAATATCTTCAGTAAATTCTTTTAGAAGAGGCAGTAGTTTACTCATTTCGTCTGCTTGCTCCAAAGGATCACCACCAGTAAATGTTATCCCATCAATAGTTTTATTATTTATAGCCTGTTTTATCAGCCCGGCAAGTTTTTTTACTTCAATATTTTTGGATAGATTTTTACCCCAAAGCTCAGGATTGGCACAATTTTGACATTGCTTTGAACAACCTATTGTCCAGACTACAAGCCGTTCACCGGGTCCTAAGGTAGTTATGGGGTAAAGTAGTCTATCAATTTGCATTCTTCTTTATTTCCTTTGCTGAAATACGGGAAATTTTATATTTATCATAATCATCACAGTCTTCGCATTCTGCAATTTTGTCATTTATGCTCGAAACAGAGTATTTTCTTCCACATACATCACATGTAATGATGAATAGTGTCTTGTCACTTGAAGCGGGTTCTTGTTGGCAATCGGAGATTGCCGCTACATCATGGTCAACTGATGTTTCTTCGATAGATATAGAAATCTTGAACTCTTTATCTGCAAGGGTAAGTATATCGCCATCTCGAATGATTTGTTTTATCCCAGCTCCTATGGTTTTATATTCTATTTTTGTGGGATTGGTAGCTGTTGGTATATGTTCTATTTTGTAATGGTCATCATCAAAAATAATTTTACATTGCTTTCTTGAAATTAGTCTATACTCTCTAAAAAAATCCGGTTCAATATCACCTTCTCTTCCTAAAATCATAGATGATTTTTCTTCTTTTTGAATTCTCTCACCAAGAATTTTTAATGATTTTCCAGAAAATTTATCTGTCAACTCAAGATTTGGTAAAGTTTTTGTAATAATGTCATTAAAAATAGCACCACAATTTATACAAGATACTGCTTGAATTTCATTTTCATTATAGCAATGTTGACATTCTTTGCTCATCAATCTCTCCATTATACCGTAAGAGCCATTTCTGCTAGCTTTTTAGCACTTCTCTTTGTTTGATATTGGTCGAATTCATTGACCAAATTATCCTGCTTTACGATTATATTTTCCTTTGAATTGGATAGATACACCTTTTTACAATATTTTTTGTCTGGTTCTCTTCTTGTTTTCATATTGAATATCACGCCTTTTTTATTTAAGGATTCTACTATTTTGGGGTGTAATTCACAAAAACTACCCATTTGCGACATAAGATAATTATTGTCATTCTCGTTTAAATCAGTGTCTCGAATCGCAAGACCAAAATTCAAATCATCATCTGCAATTCCTGGCTCTGTTTCGATAGCTACAATTTCCATCATAATTTGCTTTTCATCAGATAGGTGGACATGGATAGCAGAAGTACCTGTGGAATTATTACAGATAAAATGATTCCCTTTATGATTATCTCCAAAAACTATTTCTTTTGAAGTGTTGTATCCAAACTCTTTCATCATTTCATCAATCTGCTCTCTGATATATTTTTTTTCATTTTCAATCTTTGATTGGCTTGCAAGCTGATCTTTTTCATGTTGTAAGTGTTCTATGGAAACAAATCTGTGTTTTTCTTTGGGTAAAATGATTTTTTTTGTATTTGTCTTTTGATTTACAATTTCTAAATAAATTACATATTCAGCATAGTATTCTTGATAAAGATCATCAAATTTTTCTATGTTCTTCGTAATGTTTGGTTTGATGGTGTTATATTCGTTCTCAGCCGCCTTGAACCCACTTTCTGCTCCGAAAGCTGATTGGTAGATGCTATTTGCAATCTTATAAAGTAATTTACAATCTGAGACTTGTAGAGATTCAGAATTTATATAGTCTTCTATTTCTGCCAATATCTTGGTTGCTCTGTCTTTTATGTCTGTTTCTATTTTATCAGAAATGTTAATAACTACAGATCTAAGTGTAAAATCAAAATCTTCAATGTTTTTTATTTCTTCTTTCTCATAATCAAATTTAATTGCTTTGAGTTTTTCCTGTATTTCGAGATGATTAACAAATTCTTTGATTAATTCTTCATATTTTTTTGATTCATTGAAATAACTTAAGACAGCACTATTTGTAATATCAACAAGAGACTTGCTATATCTTGCTATTTCATTAGGTTCAGTTGGAACATTAAGACTTAAAGCTTTTTCGAGCTGCTTACAATATCGTTCTTTTAGTTCCTTTAGGCTATCTATCACCGAAGACATCTCGTCTGATTTACCTATTTTTTTCACTTCTGACATCAGATGTCTTGATAACGCAGCTATATGTCTCTCTGTTTTTGATATTTCTTTGTTTAGCTTGTCAGTTTCTTCTCGAATTTTTCTCAATCTTTCTTGACGTTGTCTTTCAAGCTGTATTTGCCTTTGCCGTTCAAGCTCGGCATGGTCAATTTTGGGCCCGCTCATTTATTTCCCCTTATGTTTTTCTCTTTGTTTCACTACTTTCCTCTGTAATTACTACCGCTTTTCCAAGCTTCATAATTTCCACAAGTCTTACAATTGTTGTCTGACTTGCATTTGTAGTCTCTGGTCCCAGAATCTGGCATACCCTCTGATAAGTAGCATCTGCCACTTGATTGGCAGTAAAAAGGGCACCAACCTGGTATAGGGCGTGGTCTGTTCATTAGATTTTTTAAACTCCTTTTTCTTTGATAGTCTCTTTTTTCTCTGGAAGAAGTGTTGCAGCTATAATAGACGTTACAAATGTGGCTACAACATATATAATTACACATAATCTCCCACCCCGAAGGGGCAATGCTAACAACTTAAGCTGCTTAAAATCCGTAGCGGCAATCTCCGATTGCCATAAACCCGCATAAAAAGCCAATCGGAGATTGGCACTACGGAGCGGATTTTTCTTAAGTTGTTAGCATTGCCCGAAGGGGTGGTTCAAGAGATATGAGGCTATGCCGAATAGCTCTTGAACCGACACCTTCGGGGTATGTAAGGTATAATTTTATGAAAATATACTTCTCCGACTGCACTCATACATGCATTCCCTACCGTTTGGGTGCATTTTATGACTTATTGGACTGCGCTTCTACTATTTCAACAACCATTATAAACTTTTACAGTACCTTTAACTTCGTCGATTATTGTAATTTTGGCACGTGTACCATGTCTCATATAGCCATTATAGATGTTATCCAACTCTTTTTTTGCTTCTTCATAAGTAGCAAAAAATATGTTTTGATGCCAGAGGTCATTACTAGTTCCTGTGTTATATTCAGGAATTGAAGAACCTTCTTGTTTTTTCAAGATGTCTTCACCCTCAGAACATTTAGTTCCGTGACGTTGCCATGATTGCACTTGATAAAATATCATTTTTTCTCCTTTTAGACAATGGAACGGTATACTGTGTTCCTTATTTGTCTATAACTTGATTATTTTGCACCATAATCGTGGGGACTCATGTAAGTATGCGTTCCCTACGAATTTGGGGTTTCGGAGAGGACTCATCTACTGTTTTATTCAATTTCATTCCTCCAAAACCCATATCCCTCTGTAGAATCGCTAGGTCCTGCTGTAGTATTTCTCCATAAATTCGGAGAACCTTGTTTGTAAGCTACATGACCTTGATTTGAGGATGAATTTCCACTCGGTGGTTGCATGTCACTACCTGTTATAGTGCCTGCTGTTTTAGTAAAACTTCCACTGGAGTTAATATATACACCACCACCAAAACCATTGTTGTTGGCTGAATTTCCCATCATTGTTCCGCCAGTAATAATAAAATGTCCAGAGCTGACATGAACTCCGCCGCCGCTATTTGTTGAAGAAACATTGTATGAAATAGAGCCATTATTCATTGTGAGTCGGGCACCTTGTGAGATATAGACACCACCACCTCTATTACCGCTTGTATTGCCTATGATAGAGCCATTTTCCATAATCATGGTTGCGTTTGATGCTAAGTGTACTCCACCTCCATAGCGGTTACTTTGATTGCTGGAAATGCTTCCGTTTGACATCGTTAATAACCCTTGCGATGAGACAAAAACACCGCCACCTTCACCATCATTATACCAGTTCTGTGCAATATTGTCTGTAATTGATGCGTTTCCTTGAATAGTCATTGACCCGCTATTGATAAAAACACCGCCACCGTAACTATAATAACCATTTGCAGAATTATTTAAAATAGAGGAATTATCTCTCATTATAAAAACACCGCCATTCACAATAACTCCGCCACCGTTTGAATTACTTATATTATCAATAACTTTCGATTCACCTTCCATATAAAATAAAGAACCGCTTTCTACCCTAACTACTGCATTATCATTGCCTTCGCGACCTTTTAAAACTATATTTCTAACGATTACTGTTTGCCCTGTCCCAACCTGTATTAAAGCCCCATTTGCAGATAGCGATAGCGTTCTACTGCCTTCGATAGTGACAATGATGCCCACTACAGATCCAAATAAATTACCAGAGGTGAAAGGCACAGATATATCACTTGAAACATTGATAGTATGTGTTTTATGATTACCATCATTTCTGATAGCATTAATAGCTTGGTTCCATGTGTTTATGTCAAAAACATTAAATGTTCCGCCTATCGTAGGAATTGTAACAATTGCAGTTCCACTTTTAGTTTGGTCTGTTGTAGATCTAGCTGTAACTATCAAAGAATGAGCGGTTTCATTGAATGCTACTGTCAATAAACCAGATGAAGTGATATTCGTTCCACCACTGCCTCCAGAAACTGACCATATCACACTTTGTAAAGGATTATTGGTTCCTTCGACAGTTGCGGTGAATATATAGCTTTCACCTCTTGCTATGCTTATTGAATTGGGGTGGACGATAACATCCGTAATTATAGAACCAGTAATTACTACTCTGGCTGAACCAGTTTTTCCTGTATCTACTTTGGAAGTAGCACGGACATTGATAACCGCCGCAGTTTCAGTTATGGACACTGTAAGCAAGCCTTCATCAGTAATCGTTGACCCAGAATTACTTCCCGTAACAAGCCAAGTTACTTCTTGTGAAGGATTGTTTGAACCGTTTACAACTGCTGTAAATTGATGTGTTCCACCTCTGACAAGTTCTATTTCTTCCGGATTTACAGTAACGCTTGATATATAGCTTGACCCATCTGGGTTTCCTAAATTTGTCACATCTTCACATCCTAAAAGGATTAACAAAAATACGATATAAATAAATTTTTTCATTTAGTTCTCCTTGTTTTAAACTCCATATCCTAAACCTACAAACAATCGTGTAGTTATCGATCTATAATCATGAAATATCTTTTGGGTACCAAAATTTCCTTGAATTCCGGGTCTTATATAAAATAAAGAATTTGGGAATCTTATCCTATAGGAAGTACCTACCAATATCGAAAAATCATCTTTAAATATTTCATCAGTACTCATCGAATATGCTACTCCGACATAAAGACCATAAATAATAGAGGTAAAAATTCTACTTTCTGAAATAGTTAATTTTGCTCCTTGGTCTAATTCATAATTTCCTATTGTTAAAAAAAAATCATTAAAAGTTATAAGCAATTTGTCAGGTGAATCATCATCGTCAAAACCTCTTTGGGTCTGCAATACTCCAGTTTCTATAGAAAATTTTCCAGGGTGAGTACTCTGAGGATTGATGGTCGCAAATTTTATCGGAACAGAAAAACCATATGTTCCACCCATTACATTGCCTAATCTAGTGCTTTTCTTTTCCTCATCCTCTTTTTCTGATCCATGTAAATCTGAAAATGCTATGCCAGCATTTACACTTAAACCTATATTATTAAATATATTAGAGTTTTCTCGTGAAGCATAATTTCTTTGCCTTGTTTGAGGTGTATTTGATCCTAAATCTCTTATAAACTGGCTATAGGGAAAACGAAAAATTTCTTCTCCTTGATTAATTCCGGTTTCAATATTAATCACTTTTAAATGGAGCTCATATAGATTCCCAATTTGTTCTACGCCAACAGAAACAACCAAAGATGCACCTGTTTGTCTTGTTATTGACTGCATAGTTTCTCGACTTACTAGTCCACTTTGTTGAAAAATCTGTTCCGTTCTTAGCAAATTTTGGTTATCACGGTTAGCAACACTAAAATTTCTGTCATTAACGGCATTTCTGCTTATTCCCCGAATTATATAGTTTGTTAATTGTGGTTGGTTACCATTCGCTGCAAAAATAACTATGGTACTACCTCTTTGAATTAAAGGAAAGCTGTTTAAATAATTCGATGCTTGGCGAATGATTCTATCAAGATCATTGTTTGAGTTACTTCTGGAAGTATTTGTAGTTGCACAGCTTATAGTCATGCAAATAATAATTATCATTAATGTTATAACTTTCAATCTGTGAAGACTATTGTCATGTTGAGTTATGTCATGTTGAGGAACGAAACATCTTTTAGATTCTTCACTTTGTTCAGAATGACAAAAAGTTACTTCATCTATAATTCTTCTTTCATATCTTGTTGATTTTTTTATTAATTTCATAATTACCTACTCTTATTGCTTTAAAAATTTTTCAAATTCTGATTTAAAACCTGTAGTTTCTATATTTTGAATTGCAGACCTGATAGCCCAATCTCTTGCTTGTGAAATCACCTGGTGACCTTCAATACCTTCGCTATAACCTGTAAACAAAGTGCTACCAGAAGAGGAAACTAGCGAATACTGAAGCGTATAGCTAGCGAATTTATAATCGGGGTTATTTATCTCCTCGTTTGTGAGAATAAAAGAAGCTGATAAAACATATGTATTTAAGTTTTGACTACCGGTTCGATATCCAAGACTATTTATACTGGTGGATATTGCATTTGTTATTCTACCATTCACATCACCCGTTACTTCCACTTTGATACTAAAAAGATTTTTAGCCTCATCAGCAGCTAGTTTTACTTCTGTAGCATTTCTTAGATTCCCATAAATGGGTCGATTTAGTGGTTGATTTGAGCTTAATACGGAATATACAGTATATGCTGTATCTGTTTCAAAGGCTAACAATGCTGCTTCTTGCCATCTTTGAACAGATATTAATTGTCCAGCAAACCTTCCACCAGCATCTTCAATAAGACTAGTCACTGCTCTTTCATTTTCTGCTATTAACTGTCTATATCTTGCAGCACTTTCTTGCCGATTCATATAAGCAAACGCATAGTATCTACCATCGCTTTGAAGTGGAGATATTATTATTTCTACTCCTATCAGTTTTACATTTGTTGAAATATCTACTCCTCCTGAAAAGGTAGTACCTTTGATAATTAAATCTTGCCTACCTGTGTTTCGTATCTCACTTGTTTCTTCAATATTACGCCTAGTTATTCTTGTCCCTTGCAATGTTGCTATCAACCTTTCTGTTAAATTTTGAACTGCTAATACCCGTGCTTCTTCTATTGTGACACCACTTCCCATGTCTGTAAGATATATTCTTTCATTATATTCCCTTTGTTTTTCTGATATCCAGTTATTATCAGATACAAGCGTCCTTGATTCTGAAGATTTTAAACTAACAGAATAAAAAATAATAACTAAAGTGACAAATAAAAAACATCTTTTCATTATGACTCCTCTTTTTTATAGAGATTCAAAACATTATTTTTGATCTTGGGTTTACTTGAAGACCATTTACTCTTATCTCAAAATGTAAATGTGGACCTTGCGATATGCCGGTTGATCCTGTAAGACCTATTACATCACCTTGATTTACACGCTGTCTATTGACGACATTTCTTCTTGATAAATGTGCATAAAGCGAAGATTCATTATTCGCATGCTGTATTTCGATGACTTCTCCGTAATCAGATTGATATCTTGACCTTATGACTATTCCATCTTGTATTGCCAAAATAGGAGTTCCTGTCGCTGCTCGTAAATCAATTCCCCTATGTGGTTTATTTACTCTGTAAATAGGGTGAAATCGCATCCCAAACTCTGATGTTACCACAGGATTGTTTAGCGGTGCTCGGTAACTCTGCTGATTTGCTACTGCTGTAACTATTGGAAGCTCTGGTTTTAAAGAAGCAATAGGCACACTAGGTGTTTCTACTATCATTGGTATCACTTCTTCATAATCCAAAATAGCCACTTCTATAGATATCTCTACCATTTTTTCAACTGCTTCTCTGATTTGGCTAGTAATTTCATCTGCTCTAAAACTTTCAATTTCATACACTGTATCTTCAATTATTGATTTTAATAAATTTTTATCCATCGATAATTGAAAAAAAGACTCATACAATCCTGATGATAAAACATAAGTTTCTCTTCTGGAAAAATGACTGTCCCGTATTGATGCAGTTCCCACAATTTCTAAATATTCATCGGAGATACTTTGCCTACTTACCACATTGTCTATTTCATGCCATGTATCTCCACTATTTAGCCATGCTTCCACCCATCCATTGATAAAAAAAACAAGTGCTTCATAAGTTGAGCCTCTGGCTAATTCTTCTGCTAAATCTCGATCTGAAGACTCTCCTCGCCCATAAAAATATAGATTATAATCATCTTGAGACACACCCCACCAATCTGGAGTAAATACTCTAAAAGGTGCCAATAAATCCTGTGTATGGATCACCTGATTAATTGACATTAAAATGATAAATATGACTATATACTTCGTGAACCTTATGATCATCTTGTCCTATTCCTTAGTCTTATGGGACTTGGTGTTGTAATTTATACTGTCGGCGCGTCTCTCTCGCCCTTTGTAAAAATTGATTTGCTGTTTCCGAGAAAGGATTGTCATTTTCACTTGATTCTTGTTCTATCCTTTCATAAAAATTATCTTCATCAAATGCTCGCTGAACATAAGCTCTAAATAAACCTGAAGGTAGCTCGTAAGTTTCTCTACGCGTTATGACTGCACCTCTTATTGATGCGCTAGAAAAAACATCAATACTACTTTCAAAAGCTGTTTGACGATGAACCTCAATTCGAGGATTATTTGATACCATTAAATTGGCACTACCTCTTAGGCTTTCGGCTTGACCATTTAAATATTGTGTTAAGAGTGTTAAAGCTTCTTGATCTGCCATTCTTTCAGCATATTCTCTGTCAATAGATTCATAATACGAGCTGAATGACCTTAGATCATCAAAATATAAATCGTCATACCAAGAGGGGTTTTGTAGTAGGATGCCTTCTGGCTGCGGTTGTGCTGTTTCGATTGGGATGTTTCTCCCAGCACACCCAATTAAAACTAACGAAATTATCGTTAGCATAATAGATAATAATGTCTTTGTTTTCATTTATTTCTCCTTAGTTAGTATAATAATTTATAATAAAAAAAAAGACACCCTTACTGAAAGAAAAATAGTTTCTCTCAGCAAAGATGTCTTTGGTAATAAAGTTATGGATTTCAGATAGTTTGAGAGTATTTCTCAAACTATTATTGTAAATGCTTATATTATAAGCATTTACGGGGGGGGGGGGGGGGGGGATTTTTGTTTTACGTAGCGGTGTGGGAATCGGGATATACGACAAAGAATATATTTTAATTA
>Ga0099364_10006808_pt1 | contig 16544 bp, 16 predicted proteins | sample TergutTh196P3_FD_73070 | JGI IMG/M metagenome (GOLD analysis project Ga0099364, IMG submission 73070) | Microcerotermes parvus P3 segment gut microbial communities from Pointe-Noire, Republic of the Congo - Th196 P3 | ecosystem: Host-associated > Arthropoda: Insects > Digestive system > Gut ... | reverse complement strand
ACTCATGGTACGTTATGAGAAATCTGCCGCCTCCTTTGAGGCTTTGCTGTCACTGGCAGCGGCACTGATCTGCTGGCGACAGGAAACAGCTATTTACGGATAAGCACTAAAGATAATTATCTTCCTTGTCAGCTACTGGCTGGGTCGCACATCCGTACATCCGCCTGCCCCAGAATACGCACCTCGCGTTGCGGGAAGGGGATTTCGATTCCTTCCTCGCGGAAACGTCGCCAGATCGCCAGATTTATCTGGGAGCGCAACGCTACTATGCCTTTTTCCGGGTCATTTACCCAGAAGCCCAATTCCAGATCAATGCCTCTATCGGAAAAACGTATAACGTTCGCGGCAGGCGCAGGGTCCTTCAGCACGCGCTCCTGCGCCCTGGCAATACTTTCCAGGAGCGGCAATACCTTTTCCAGATCGCTTGCATAGGTCACGGAAACCGCCGTTACCACCCGCAGTATGGAATCCGAAAAAGTCTGGTTGCGCACGATATTGGTTACCAGTGTTTCGTTGGGTACGATAAATTCCTCACCCACCAGATTTTTCAGCACTGTGTAGCGGGTTGTGATCTGGGTCACCACGCCGCTGGTTTCATTGTTCACATGCACCAGATTATCCATTCGGATGGAGCGATCCAGCAAAATGATGAACCCGGAGACGTAGTTGCTGGCAATTCTTTGTAATCCTATGCCAAGCCCGACCCCCAGCGCCCCGGTAAAGACCGAAAGCGCGGTAATATCAAGGCCGATCAGGGAAAAGCCAAATAAACTCGCAAACAGCACAAAGAGCGCCTTGCTCACCCGAACCAGCACGATGCGTAACGAGATATCAAGGTGATCCGAGCGCAGTAGCCGCCCTTCCAGAATGCTGGAGAGCCAGAGCGAGGACAGCAGGATCAGCACGACCACCACCAGCCCGTTGGTAAGCATCCATAGGTTGATGCGTTGCCCGCCTACCTGCAAACCAACGGTTTCCAGGGCTGCAATCACTTCCGGCGCAATACCGGAAAGGAAAAGTGCAAGCCACCCCCATACCAGAATGGAAAATGCCTTGCTCGCCTCTTCCAGCCATCGCGCATGTGGGAAGCTGCTGTGCAACATGCGCCGCAGGGCGCGCACCAAAGCCAGCGACAACAGGAGGGGAATGAAAGTTTCAAGGACATGGGTTGCCCCGCCAACGTCCATCACCGCCTTGGCGATAGTCATAAAGAGTACCGATAACAGCGGAAAGGTCTGCTCGGTTATCGCCCCCAGCGAACTTGCGTTGTCTTGTGTTGCGGCAAAATGGGAGCGCAAGGCGCGCGCCAATGCCCAGGCTACAAACAAGCAGCACGCCAATGCCAGAAGCTGCCAATAAAAGCCCGGCGTCCAGAGATCGCCAAACAGGTTTGCGAGACGGGAAGACGCGAAAAACGAGGTATCGGGCAACTGTAGCGTCCCCGGAGAAACAGGAGCGGAAGCGGCACTCATTGAAACATCCGAAAAATGACAAAAGAGCATTATTATAGATTAAGAAAGGCGCTTGCCGAAACAGAAACACTTTTCTAAACTCATCTACGAACCGAACCCCCGAATCGTTTTACGATGGACATTCACATTCGCCGCCTTGGATTGACCGATTACCTTACGACCTGGGAGGCCATGCGCGCTTTTACCAGGAGCCGAACCCCGGATACTCCTGATGAATTCTGGCTGACCGAGCACCCGCCGGTATTTACCCTGGGGCAATCAGGAAAGGCGGAACACATTCTTGAAGACATCGGGATTCCCATTGCGCGTAGCGACCGGGGCGGGCAGGTGACCTATCACGGCCCCGGCCAACTGGTCGTCTATCTGCTCGTAGACTTGCGTCGCCGCCACTTGAAAGTTGGCGAGATGGTACGTAAAATCGAAGCGGCGATCATTGCCTGCCTTTACCGGGCAGGATTGACGGTTAACCGGCGCTCCGGCGCACCGGGCGTATACATGGGCGCTACGGGCAGGGGCGCGAAAATTGCCGCCCTTGGGCTGCGCGTTACCAATGGCGCAAGCTATCACGGCTTAAGCCTTAATGTGGCGATGGATTTATCGCCCTTCGCCGCCATTAACCCATGCGGCTATCCCGGCCTTGCCGTCACCCAGACGCGGGATGAAGGTGCTTTAATGACTCTGGAAACGATAGGAGAGTTGCTTTGCGAAGCTCTGCTGGCGGAATTTGCAGAAGCTCGCCCTCCCGCGTCTTTATCACCCATGCAGGTCGGTTAGTGAGTGCGGCGAACCCCAACACCCTACAAAAATTGCGACTACGCCGCACCGCAACACGATACGAGGAGCCTAATCATGCCAACTACTATAGAAATCACGCGCTGCCTCTTTTTGCGGCTTGCCTTGCTAACTGGTCTACTGGTTGCCAGCGCCCTGCCAGCGTGGGCGCAAACAACGTTCGGCTACTCCTACGAATTTAGACGTTGCGACGATGCCGTTGTGGAAATCGTAGGCAATCATTTCCAACTGGATAATTTTTCATATCAAGAAGAAGGTGGGCTTGTCGTGGCTGACGAATGCAAGCCTTGGCCTACGGACAAATCCAGAATGATTGCCGCATTTGCTTACGATGCGGGAATTGACAAGGAAATCGAACTGCCAGAGAAACAAATATTACTTGCGTTAGTAGATATTCCAAACAAGCAAGTCATTGCCTCCTACAAAACAAGTATTTTGGAAGATGCCACAACGGAGGTCGGTGAGTCTTCTTTGAGACTTGATACTGCGCGATACACTCTCTCCAAAACTACCCATGCTTTTGCTCTCAGACTATCTACATTCCGTGGCAGGTGTGCCTACGAAGGGGGGTATGGTGATGAACTAACGCTATTCGTCGTTTCTGGAAAAGAGTTGCGCCCAGTATTGTCTCAGACCATGTTTCATTATTGGCAGGCTGGCGTTACCTGTGGAGGTGGAGGAGATGTTGTGGTAATCAATGCGTTTACCTATATCGCCATCGAAAACACATCCACAAACGGGTTTGCGGATCTCAGGTTTTCAGCGAAATCAAACGCCGCGAAAAAGCCGCCAAGCGTTGTCGTCAAATACAACGGAAAAAACTATGACCTTGCGCCGTGGAACAAAGCGTTCAATTCTTGGTGGGAATCTGTCTCCCCGTAGAACAAGCCTTGACACTCCGAACCGACGGCTTAATGTGCGGTATGCTAATACGTCAAGGCATCCGCATGGTACATTCGCGCCCGTATCGCCTATCGTGAGAAGGAGAAACGATATACAATCCAATGCAAATGTATATTAGGCAAAAAGGAGGTTTACCATGCGCGTCTCCAAATGGGGCAACAGTCTTGCGGTTCGTTTGCCTTCGTCGCTCATAAGGGAGCTGGGTCTGCGCGAAGGGGAAGAAGTGGAAGTCGCCGTGAAGAAAAATTCGCTTACCGAAGACGGCTTCGATACCGCTATACGCAAAATCCGGGAAGAAATGCCTTTGCTTCCCGCCGATTTCAAATTTGACCGGGAAGAAGCCAATGCCCACCGTTAAATCGAAAAAGGTTTCCGGCGGCTTGCGCGCATTCGCTGATAGCAACGTGCCGCTTTACCTGCTATCTACGGACGCCCGAAAAGTCGCGGTAGTTCAGACTCTTCTGCGCGCGCGCTGTTTCATCAGCGTGCAGGTGTCGAATGAAGTGTGCAATATCATGCGACGGAAATACCAATATACGTGGGCGCAAGTAGAACGCTTCCTGAGTGTAATTCGCGCGCAATGCCCGGTCGAGCCACTCACTGAAGCTACTCACGATACCGCCAGGCAGCTTGCTGAACGTTACCGGCTCAACCTTTACGACGCTCTTATTGCCGCTGCCGCGCTATTGGCGGGCTGCGATACGCTTTACTCCGAGGACATGCAACACGGCCTGCTACTGGAAGGGCGGCTACGTATCATCAATCCGTTTATCTAACCATGCTTCATTAAAGCACAAACCCGATAGGTTGGGGCAAAGCGTAGTGTACCCGCCATTAACGCGGCTTCGGTTCAAGCCCGTAGGCTGAAATGATGCGGACACTAGTAATGACGATGTACGAACTTGAACCAAAACCGCGCTAAACTGCCTTGCGTGACCCGGTAAGTATGCTATGCTCATCGGACTATGAATTCACGCAATCACAAAGGCGCGGCAAAAACCGCCCGCATCCCCATCAAGCTCGTGCCGCAGGAGCCGCTTGATAAGCCTGTCTGGATTCGCGCCAGGGCAGGAAGTGGCGAGCGTTTCGATAAAGTACGCCGCTTGCTGCGCGAGCAGAGTCTCCATACCGTCTGTGAGGAGGCCTTCTGCCCCAACATAGGCGAATGCTTCGGGCGCGGCACGGCAACCTTCATGATCCTGGGCGACCTCTGTACCCGCCGCTGCCCTTTCTGCGATGTCGGGCATGGCCTGCCGCTGCCGCCTGACCCTAAAGAGCCTCTGCGAATCGCCGAAGCCGTCAATCGCCTGAATCTCAATTACGTAGTCATAACCAGCGTCGACCGGGATGATTTAAGGGACGGCGGCGCTAACCATTTTTCCGCCGTCATGACCGCTGTCCGGGCGCGTAGCCCGCACACCAAAATTGAAATCCTCGTCCCGGACTTTCGGGGAAGGCTAAATGTTGCGCTGGACGCGCTTACCTCGCTGCCCGATATATTCAATCACAATCTGGAAACCGTACCGCGTCTCTACCGGGAATTCCGCCCCGGCGCGGATTACCGCCATTCCCTTGAGCTGTTGCGCGTCTTCAAGGCACGCCACCCGCACATTCCTACAAAATCCGGCTTGATGGTCGGCCTGGGGGAGACGGATCAGGAAATCTTTGCGGTCATGCGCGATTTACGCGCCCACGGCGTCACGATGCTGACCGTCGGCCAGTATCTTGCCCCTTCCGCCCATCATGCGCCGGTGCGCCGCTATGTGCCGCCGGAGACTTTCCGGTTTTACGAAGAGGAAGCAAAAAACATGGGGTTTGCCACCGCCGCCTGCGCCCCGTTGGTTCGCTCTTCATACCAGGCAGATTATCAGGCTGTTAGCGACAGACAAACAGGCAAAAGTTGACTTTGCCATTCCGCCTGCTGCCGCGCATACTTGCCTGTATCGCGGAAAACCATGCACAATGTCAAGAATAAAGATGGTCAAAGGAGTTTTTCCATGTTTGCTTTTTTGCGCGGCATATTTGGCAAACCCAAAAGAGATAAAGTCGGCGAAGCAAAAACGCCGGAAGTCTCCGCGCTTCCTTCCGCCCACATTACTTCAACACACGCAGAAGAAGAGAAGCAGGCACCGGACGACCCAACCAACGCTTTTCTGTGCCGGGAAACCATCCTGGGGCGCGATCAGCGTATCATCGGCTACGAATTCAGCCATCCGCAGCAGGTACATGCTCGCCTCATAGACAAACGCGCCCGGGCGCGCCAATACTACGACGGGGCGCTGTTAAGCCAACTGGCCGGAATGCAGCTTGAATCCATCATCGGGCAGCGTCTGGCCTTTCTTGACATTTCCCCGGTCTCGCTGAAGCACCCTGCCCTGGAGCGCCTGCCCAGGCACAATGTCGCGCTGACCCTGAACTTTCCCGAAAGCTCGCATCTTTCCACGCAGGCGGTACAGGAAATCATCTCGCACACCCAGCCGCTGCGCGAATATGGCCTCAATATCGGCCTAAAGTGGCAGAGCCGCTGGCTGCCGGACGCGGATGGCATCGCCATATTGCAGCAAATTGACTTCGTGCGCATCTCCTGGCCGGAATACGCCGACCACGGCGACATGCTGGTGGATATGTGCCGGAATGTCAAAGAGGTCAATGCAGCTGCCGTACCCCATCGTCTGAACCCGTTGCGTTTGATTGTCGGCGACCTTGACGCGCCGGACGACTTCCGGGAATGCTACCGCCTGGGCTTTGATTTCTTTTGCGGCTCTTTCATCACCAATAAACAGGAAAATAAAAGCTCTAAAAGCGCGGTCAATCGTCTGCGAATCATTCAGTTGTTGAACAACCTGCGCCACGACGCGCATACCCGCGAACTGGAACAGGAATTGAAGCAGGATCCAACCCTCTCCTATTACCTGCTGCGTTACGCCAATTCCCCCGCTCTGGGCCTGAGCCAGGAAATCACCAGTCTTGCGCAGGCCATTACGATACTGGGGCGCAATTACCTTTATCGCTGGCTGTCCTTCCTCCTCCTGAAAGTAGCCGATCCGGGCTACCGCGAATGGGTGCTGACCGAGCAGGCGCTCGCGCGCGCGGCGTTGATGGAGCGGCTGGGCAAAATCAGGGGAGATTCTGCGGTTTCCCCGGACTCCCTCTTTCTCACCGGTCTTTTCTCCCTGCTCGATCAGTTGATGGGTTATTCGCTTGATGAACTAATCGCCGCAATCCAGATTCCCGACGAAATCCACAGCGCGTTGGTACGCCGGGAAGGCATCCTGGCTCAGTATCTCGCCCTCGCGGAAGCCTGCGAATTCATGATCCCGGAAAATATCGAGCGCCGTTCACTCCAGCTTGGCTTTTCCGCTTCCGAGATCAATCACGCGGTTTTCGACGCGCTGGCCTGGGCGCATGAGATGATTAACGTAAACGAATCTCCCAATACAAAGAGTACGAGTGTTTCATCCTGAGAAGCCGCGCAAAATACTTCGCAACTTCGTTATAATCCGCCCCTTGAGTCGCCTGCCCATTAAGACTGGGGACTTCTCACTACAATTCAAAGGAGCCTTAGGCTCCATAAACGTTGGTCTCGCCCACCTCGCCATAAATGGCAATGGTTGCGCCTGACATGTATTCAAGCCAACAGGAGTCAAGAATGGGCTTTCTTGCTGATAAAAAAATCCTGATTACGGGCGTGCTGTCCAAGCATTCCATCGCTTATGGCGTTGCCAAAGCCTGTTGCCGGGAAGGCGCTGAACTGGCTTTCAGTTTCCAAAATGAACGCTTCGAGGAGCGCGTAAGGAAATTCGCCGTCGAATTCGGTAGCCCACACGTACTCCCCTGTGACGTTGCCAGCGACGCCGACATCAATAGCATGTTCGACCAACTGGGAAGCGCCTGGGGCGGCATTGACGGCATTCTCCACTCCATTGCCTACGCGCCTGCCGAAGCCATTGAAGGAGATTTTCTGGAAGGCGTTTCCCGCGAAGCCTTTCGCGTCGCGCATGAAATTTCCTCTTACAGCTATCCTGCGCTTGCCAAGGCCGCGCGTCCGCTCATGCAAGGCCGTAACGCCTCGCTCGTCGCGCTTACTTACCTGGGCGCGGAACGCACCATGCCCAACTACAACACTATGGGATTAGCCAAGGCAAGCCTGGAAGCCGCTACCCGTTATCTGGCTTTTTGCCTTGGCCCGGAAGGAATCCGCGCCAATTCCGTTTCCGCCGGCCCCATCAAAACCCTGGCCGCTTCCGGAATCGGCAGCTTTAGTAAACTCCTGGCCTACAATGCCCACAATGCCCCCTCGCGCCGCAACGTTACCATTGACGAGGTTGGCAACGTGGTTGCCTTCCTCCTCTCCGATCTTGCTTCCGGCATCAACGGGGAAATAATTTATGTAGACGGCGGAATGCACTCCACCGCCTTGGGCAACCCGGAACCTATGCGGGTTTGAGCCTGGTATTTAGAGCTTAATCCTGTACAGCCAACTTCCCAACGTTCAAAGCTAGAGCGGTTTCGGTTCAATTGTATACACCGTCATTGCGAGCGCAGCGAAGCAATCCAGCCGTAAACCTATGGATTGCTTCGTCGCTTGCGCTCCTCGCAATGACGTATTGGTAAGGCGACTGTACACACTTAAATCGAAACCGCTCTAAGCAGCGCACGGCACGTGCGTCCGCTGAGCGTAAAGTTAGGTTTTGCGTTTGGTGGCTGCACGAAAAACCCCGTCTAAAAGCCTATTTGCGAGGGAGGCGGCTGCCTTAGCCGAAGAAACGGAATGTCCTCCTTCGTTTATCACGAATAGCTCCCAGTCTGGATTTAGAAATGCACCGCTCGTGAAAAAGAGCCGGAGTATTGGGTACGCTACGTCTTGCATCATGAACTCAAGCTCAATCCGCGATCCTGTAATCCGTAACCCCCGAAAGTGTCCCTGAGTATCGTGTACGCGATATCGAAGTGTCCACCCCTCCAGCGGAAAAGGACGCGCCAAGCCATTGAGAAGCGCATGCTCTTCCCCATCTCGAAGAGGGCGGTGAAACGGATAAGTACGGTATTTGGGTTCGTCGGACATATATGGGAGAGACCTGATTTGTCATTGCAAGGAGCGCAAGCGACGAAGCAATCCAGAGATTTTCTACTGGAGAACCAAAACTGCTCTACTGCGACAAGGCTTTTCGCAATACCGGCGTGGCCGACAAAATGGCGTTTCCCCGCTTGACTGCCGTATCCAGCGCGGCCTTGGCAGGTTTTTTACCTTCCCAGACCTGTTCCAGCTCCTCGTCCGCCACAATACGCACCGAATCAAGGACGGAAATACGCAAGGGGCTGCTCGCCCCCTTACCCTTCAGGGAAGCGTAAGCCACCTCCAACGCCTGTTCCTCATCTTTCAGAATCTGGCTGCCAATCGCGTGCCGCGCCGTTTCGGTCAGCGGCAAAAAACCGATACGCGCCAGTTCAATCTGCACATCAGGCGCGAGGAGAAAACGCAAAAAACGGGCAATGTTGCGGTAGGTCTTTGCCTTGTAGCCCGTTCCGACCCAGAGGGCAGCCCCGGCTGTCAGGGTATGGTGGGGGCCGCCGTAGAGATCGTCGTGGTTGGGCAGGGCCGCTACACCCAATTCCACGCCGGGTGCGCTGGAAAAATAACGATTGGCGTCTACGTTGGTCGTAATCATCGCGCATTCACCGCTGTAAAAATGGCTGTCCGCTTCGTTGGTGCGCCCGAATGCGTGAAAAAATCCCGCCTTGTGCCAGGAAGCCAGCATGGCGATATGCTTGACCTGGACCCGCCCGTTAAACTCCAACTGCCCCTTGCTGTTGGCGATTGGCGCACCGGATATGGCGCTCAGGTTATCCAGATGCACCCACACCGGCCAGGACGAGGTGTAAGGACACATAACCCCGTGATCCATGAGGGTATCCGCCATCTTCTGCATCGCCTGCCAGGTTTGCGGCGGCGCTTCCGGGTTCAGTCCTGCCTGCCGGAACAGGCGCTTGTTATAGAAAAGCACCGGCGTCGTAAACGCGATCGGCAAAATGCGAATCTGCTTTCTATCCTGCCCAAAGAGCAGATTGGGGGAGATTTCATTTTCCGGTAAGGCAAGTTTCGCTTCCCGCATCACCTGATGCACCGGTTTGAATGTCGCCTTGCTCCTCAGGAAATTCGCCACCGCTCCCGGCGTCAGGAGATTAAGCGGCGCCGGTTTCTGCTCTCCTCCATCTCCTCCTGCCTGCACAAGCTTGATTCGCATCGCGTCCGCTTCAGTCTCGTTTTGCTGATTGAAGCGCTCTGCCAGCATAGCCAGAACCCTTGCTTCACCGGCGCGCATGGAGTGCGCCAACTCAATTTCATTGGCCGCTTCGGAAACCACTGCCGAAGGCTGGGGGGCAGGCGGTTTCCCTGCCTTTTTGGGCGCGGCGGCATGTAATGGTACGGCACAGGAGAGCGCAACAAACACCGCGCATACAACACATCCACGCAGACCATCAAAACGCATGACAAAACCTCCTGAAGGAATGGGGCAGATTATAGCCTTCCGAACAGCAATCTGCCGCCATGCGTATCGCCTGTGGGAAAACAAGTGATAATAAAGACGAAAACGGAGCAAAAATTAGCGATAGGCATTCATGCCTGTCGCTAATTTCTTGCTGAACGACATAGGTGGGCGAGAAGCGAGGTCAACGGTCTTTTTGCGTTTCCCCCGCACGCCCCAATCGCGCCGCCAGGTTCGCCACCAACTCCACGATAAATTCCCGATCGGCTTCTTCCAGCGGTTCCAGCAATTGCTTGATGCGTTTTGCCTGATCGCCGGGAAAGGGGCTTGTTTCCGCAAGCAGTTCCACCATATCGCAGTTGAAGATGCTGGCAAACTCGGCCAGCCTGATTATGTTGGGCACCACCACGCCACGCTCAATTCTGGAGACTGCTTCATTGCCGACGCCCAGCCATTCCGCTACTTCTTCCTGTGTCAATCCACTGCGCGCGCGCTGTCGCGCAATCGCCCGCCCGACATTTTCCGCCATGTCTTTTGGCACCATGACCTTTAACATAACATCATTCTCCTACTTATCATGGCTACATTGTTCGCCAACAGTCAGATGACATGAAGAACTTATTAAGATGATATTTAACCTTTAAGGACTAAAAGACACAAAATCAAGGAAAAAGTTACATCTATGTCGTCTGCTCTAATTCCCAGCCTGCTTATAAACATTTGCAGGAATCTAATATCCACGCGCACGGATGGCTATAGCGTGATACAGAAACGTTCTCCTGAATCCACGCGGCCTGACAGGCAACCCTTCCGGCCCTTGCGGTGGGCGCGGCAATTTCCGGCAACCGATCACAAACGCCAGACGCCCAGACCAATCAACTGGCGCGTTGCGGCTTCTGCCCATCCCCGGTTGGCGGCGGGGCTGGCGGGGCTGGGATGCAGGATACGCGCAATCCGGTAACTGTCTGTTATTCCGGCTAACGCTGCCCTGGCCCGTGTTTCCGCCCATGTGCCGACGCCGATCACCCATTCCGGCTCCAGCGCCGCCACCAGAGCGCGAAAATGCGCGTCGCAGGCGGCAAGGAGCGGCGTTTGTTCGGAGAGGGGTAATTTATCCGGGGTCAGGTTGCGCCCGCCGACAAAGAAAGCAAGCGGGCAGTAATTGGCGACAAAATGCCCGGCGAAAAAAGCATCTGCCGTGCAGAACCGTTCCCTGAAAAGCCCCCACAATCTTCTGCCGCTCACTTCCGAGCGTGAACAGGCAAAACCTTCCACGGGGCGTTGCGGATTGATTTGCAGCGGCTTGCCCACCGCGCCTTCCAGCCCCAGCCAATCCCGCGCAAGCGCAATTTCGCCAAACGGCACGCCAATCTGCGCCATGCCGAACGGCCCCGGATTCATGCCCAGAAAGACCACCCGTTTTTTTCCCTCGCCATAGCGGCGTATATAACGCTCATGGATAGCCCAGGCGTAGGTAAGCGGGTTGTAAACATGCGTCACCGGCGGGGCGAAACGCATTGCCTCAACCGCATTGGACAACTCACGCGCGGCGATAATCAGGATGTCGGAGGTCATGACTGGTTATGTTATGCAGATGCTATTAAAGCGCCCAGTTTTCCAGCATCAAACCGGCGGGCTTGTACACCTCAAAATCCGCCATGTTATTGGTGACCAGCGTCGCCTTAAGCGCCAGAGCATGGGCAGCGATCATACGATCAAAGGTATTTTTTCTGTCCGGAAATTGCTGAGACAGCATACCAAAAACGACTCCGGCATCAACGCCAAAATCCTGCGGCATTAACCTGCCCAACAAACTCATGATTTCGTTTTTATTATTGTGCGTATCTATGCCACAGCACAGTTCAGCCCATGTAATCGAGCTTATGGAGACTTCACCCGGTTTGCATTCTGAAAACTTTTTACTTACTGAATCAGGGTTATGACTCATCAAGTAAATGCAGATGTTGGTATCAAGCAGGTAATTCAGTCTTGCCATTTGCGTTCTGCCTCGATAAATACGGGACGCTTATGGCTATGGCTTTTGCCTACCTTCAGAAGGAGCTCCGGTACGCTTTGTAGCGACTCCTCCGCCGCTTCCACGATGATCCTGTTCCCTTCCCGGATCACGACAAGTTCTGTTTTGTCTGGAAACGCCATGTTCATGGGGATTCGCACGGCTGGAGAATTCCCGGCCATGAATTGGCGCGTCTTGAAGCTCTGCGGCATGACTGCCTCCTAGGTAATAACAATGAGTTATTACAACATGGCGGGACGCCCAGGTCAACACCTGTATGCTTTCGGGCGAATTTTGCCGAAAATTCCCTTTTCCCTTTGTAGTCAGGAATCCCCAGCCTGAAAGCCGGGGTGACCCAACTCTTCATGATTTGTAAGGAATCGGAGAAAATCAGGGAGGGACATTCATTCCCGGCGAGTTTGCCGTTAAAATCGGGGATTGATATTTGCCGTTGGGCGGTCGAAGGAGAAAGTTTTGAACATGTTTAGAAGTATGCTGGTCTGGCTGGTTATCTGCCTCGTTTTGATGGCGCTTTTTAACCAGTTCAGCGGTACCGCGCTAAAACCCGCGCCGAGCAGCGATACGATAGATTATTCGCAATTCATAGAGGAAGCGAAGGCTGGGAGAATTAACAAGGTAGAGATTGATGGTCGCGTTCTGCGTGCGACCACTATAGATGAACGAAAAATTACATCCCATGCGCCTACTAACGACATCTGGCTGGTTTCCGACTTGCTGAAATACGGGGTACAGGTCAAGGCCAAGCCGGATGATGAGCCTTCCCTGTTGATGGTCATCTTCGTTAACTGGTTCCCCATGCTGCTCCTGATAGGGGTGTGGATATTCTTCATGCGTCAGATGCACGGCGGCGGACGCGGCGGCGCGTTCTCATTCGGAAAATCCCGCGCCAAGATGATGGACGACAAGCAGAATGTCGTCACCTTCGCGGATGTTGCCGGTTGCGACGAAGCCAAGGAAGAAGTGCAGGAACTGGTTGATTTCCTGAAAGACCCCGGCAAATTCCAGAAGCTGGGCGGGCGCATTCCCAGAGGCGTTCTGATGGTAGGCAGTCCCGGCACGGGCAAGACCCTGCTTGCCAAAGCCATTGCGGGCGAGGCGCAGGTACCCTTCTTTTCCATTTCCGGTTCCGACTTCGTGGAAATGTTTGTGGGCGTGGGCGCGGCAAGAGTCAGGGACATGTTCGAGACCGCCAAAAAACAAGCGCCCTGCATTGTGTTCATTGACGAAATTGACGCGGTAGGACGGCATCGCGGCGCGGGGCTGGGCGGCGGCAATGACGAACGCGAACAAACCCTGAATCAGCTTCTGGTGGAAATGGACGGCTTTGAGGGACAGGCCAGCGTTATTGTCATTGCCGCGACGAATCGCCCCGATATTCTCGATCCCGCGCTGTTGCGCCCTGGGCGTTTTGATCGGCAGGTCGTTGTGCCACTCCCCGACATTCGCGGGCGCGAACAGATTTTGCTGGTGCACATGCGTAAAATCCCGCTGCATGAAAGCGTCAAGGCGGACATTATCGCGCGGGGTACGCCGGGCTTTTCCGGCGCCGATCTTGCCAATCTGGTGAATGAGGCGGCGCTGTTTGCGGCGCGTTCCGGCAAGCGGCATGTCGACATGGAAGATTTCGAGCGCGCCAAAGACAAAATCATGATGGGCGCGGAACGCCGCTCAATGGTCATGAGCGAGGAAGAAAAACTAAATACCGCCTATCACGAATCAGGTCATGCGGTTGTGGCAAGGTTGATGCCGAAATCCGACCCGGTGCACAAAGTCACCATCATTCCGCGCGGGCGTGCGCTTGGGCTGACCATGCAGTTGCCGGAACAGGATGTCTATTGCCATGACAAGGAATTTCTGCTCACACGCATTGCCATTCTCTTTGGCGGGCGCATTGCGGAAGAAATCTTCATGAACCAGATGACGACCGGCGCGGCCAACGATTTTGAACGCGCGACGCAAATGGCGCGGGATATGGTGACCCGTTACGGCATGTCCGACATGGGCGTGATGGTGTATGGCGAAAACGAAGGCGAGATATTTTTGGGGCGCTCGGTAACTCAACACAAAAACGTCTCGGAAGCGACGATGCAAAAGGTGGATACGGAAATTCGCCGCATCATTGACCAGCAATACACGTTGGCGCGCAAACTCCTGGAGGAGAACCGCGATAAGGTGGAAAATATGGCAAAGGCGCTTCTGGAATGGGAGACTCTGGACGCCGACCAGATTGCGGAGATCATGGCCGGTTTGCCGCCAACCCCTCCCCGTCCCAGAGATAAACCCGCGCCCGAACAGCCGGAGCTGGATATTGACGATATTGAAGACGCGGAGCCGGACGCGCCAGAGGCGGCGTAGGCTCTCGGCGGAAGCATAATGGAATCCCTGCTTTCCCCGCTCGGCGCTCTAACTGTCCCGGATCAATATCCGTTCTTTGAGGCGTCGCGCGATTTTGAGCCAGACCCGTAGATTGGAGTAAGCGGAACGCGAACCCCAACATTGCGCCCTGGCTTTACGGATGAAAACTCTCTCTTGCGGTCGTTTCCGCCTTCCACTCAATCGCCCGCTCATCATGGGGATTGTGAATCTTACGCCGGATTCTTTTTCCGGCGATGGTTTAACGGGCAGCGTGGCGGACGCGCTTTTCCATGCGCGGGCAGAGTGGGAAGCAGGGGCGGATATTCTCGATCTGGGCGCGGAGTCCACCCGTCCGGGCGCGGCTCCCATCTCCCTTCAGGAAGAACTGGATCGTCTCCTGCCGGTGTTGGAAAAAATGCGCGACTGGGAAATTCCGCTTTCGATTGACAGCAGTAAGCCGGAAGTCATGCGGGCTGCGCTTGCAATGGGCGCCTGCATGATTAACGACATCAACGCGCTGCGCGTCCCCGGCGCGTTGGAGGCGGTGGCGGCGAGCGATTGCGGGCTGTGCCTGATGCACATGCAGGGCAAGCCGCGTGATATGCAGCGCGATCCTTGCTATAAGGATGTAATCGGCGAGGTACGCGGTTTTCTGGCCGAGCGTGTTTTGGCTTGTCAGGATGTCGGTATCGCGCCGGAACGTTTGTTGCTTGATCCGGGCTTTGGCTTTGGCAAGAACCTTCTGCATAACGTCACGCTTTTTCGCTATTTGCCAAAGCTCATGGTTAATGATCTGCCGCTGTTGGTGGGAGTTTGCCGGAAACGTATGATTGGCGAATTGACCGGCGGCAGGGAAGTTGATGAACGTCTGTCGGGCAGCCTTGCGGCGGCGGTTGTCGCGGCGGAAAAGATGAATGGTCAGGCGCTCGTTATTAGGGCGCATGACGTAAGAGCGACAAAAGACGCGCTGACCGTCTGGTCGGCGCTTACAGGAAGAGAAAAGTCATGAAGAGAAAATACTTCGGCACGGATGGCGTGCGCGGCAAGGTGGGGGAATACCCTATCACTCCTGATTTCGCCCTGAGGCTCGGATATGCCGCAGGCAAGATTATGGTGGCGGAATCTCCTTTGCTCAAAGGTGAGCGGCCTACCGTGCTAATCGGCAAGGATCCGCGCATTTCCGGCTATTTGCTGGAAGCCGCGCTGGAAGCCGGTTTTTCCGCTGCCGGGGCGGATGTGCGTCTGGTCGGGCCGCTACCGACCCCCGGCATTGCCTACCTTACGCGGGCATTGCGTTTGCAGGCTGGAGTCATGGTTTCCGCTTCGCACAACCCTTTCGAGGACAACGGAATCAAATTTTTCTCATCTGTCGGCATGAAGCTGCCTGACAAGATGGAGCTTGCCATTGAGGCGGAATTGGACAAGCCGATGGGTTGCGTCGCTTCCCGGCAATTGGGACGTGTCCGCCGCATTGACGATGCGCGGGGGCGTTATATCGAATTTTGCAAGAGCACCTTTCCGGGCGATTGTCATTTGCGCGGGCTGAAACTTGCGATAGATTGCGCGCATGGCGCGGCCTATCATGTCGCTCCTGATGTGTTTCATGAACTGGGCGCGGAGGTAGTGACAATCGGTTGCCAGCCCAATGGCTTCAACATCAACGATCAGGTGGGCGCGACCTGTCCGCAGACAATCGCCCGGTTTGCGCGGGAGCAGGGCGTGAATTTGGGACTTGCGCTTGACGGCGATGGCGACCGTCTTGTCATGACCGATGCCGAGGGCAACATTTACGATGGCGATCAGTTATTGTATGTCATGGCACGTCATCGGCTGGAGCAGGGTTTGCCGGTCGCGGGCGTTGTGGGCACAGAGATGAGCAATCTGGCGTTGGAACACGCGCTTGCCGCTCTGGGCATTCCCTTTACGCGTACTGCCGTGGGGGATCGCTACGTTCTCGAAAAATTGCTGGAATGCGGCTGGTTGATAGGCGGTGAAAATTCCGGCCATTTGCTTTGTCTGGACAAACACAGCACGGGCGATGGCATCATTGCCGCCCTGCAAGTGCTGGCGGCGTTGAGGGAACAGGCAGTAGCGCCGGAGGAATTATTGGGCGCGTTGCGCCTTTATCCGCAGGTTCTTATAAATGTTGAACTGCAAAAAGATTTTCCCTGGCGGACGCACCCTGGCATTCTTGCGGCTGTCCGGGAGGTTGAACAGAGGTTGGCGGGACGCGGACGGGTTTTGCTTCGCGCTTCCGGCACCGAGCCGAAATTGCGGGTGATGGTCGAGGGCGAAGACGCGGAACTGGTGCGCCAGGAGGCGGAACTGCTGGCGGAAGTGGCAAGAGAAGCGATGTGTTCTGCGAGCGGCAATTATTCACCCGGCCATTAAGTATTGAATATTATGCGGCATATTTGGTTTTAGGATCATTGAAATAAGATTGGACGCGATCAGGGTGTTGGGTGAGCATGTTCATGTGGTTTTCGGTAGCGAGTTTGA
>Ga0099364_10006807_pt1 | contig 16547 bp, 16 predicted proteins | sample TergutTh196P3_FD_73070 | JGI IMG/M metagenome (GOLD analysis project Ga0099364, IMG submission 73070) | Microcerotermes parvus P3 segment gut microbial communities from Pointe-Noire, Republic of the Congo - Th196 P3 | ecosystem: Host-associated > Arthropoda: Insects > Digestive system > Gut ... | reverse complement strand
GAGGGGAATTAGAAATTATGGTATGCAAGCCCCTATTCCCCTCTGGGGAGGGGTGCCGCCGCAGCGGCGGGGTGGTCTGTAGGGGCGGCAACCTGCCGCCCGTGGTTATCACGGATGCGGCGGGGTGGTCTTGTAGGGTATGCACCCCCGTGCATACCGTGCAACAATATATAAAAGGAGAATCACCTATGTCTGTATTAGTAACGGGCGGGGCGGGATATATCGGCAGTCATACGGTTGCGGAGCTGCTGGACGGCGGCTATGAGACCGTTGTAGCGGACAATCTGCAAAAAGGACACGAGAGAGCGGTGACGGGCGGCAGATTCTATCACGGCGATGTCCGTGATGCCGAGTTTATGAACAGGGTTATGAGTGAGAACGATATAGACTCTGTCATTCATTTTGCGGCCGATTCGCTTGTAGCCGAAAGCGTTGCAGACCCGCTGAAATATTATAATAACAACTTAGTAACGGTTTTGTGCCTGCTCGAGGTGATGAACCGTTATAATGTTAAGCATATAGTCTTTTCTTCAACGGCGGCAACCTATGGAGAACCCCGCAACATACCCATTCTCGAAACAGACCCGGCCGAGCCTATCAATCCTTACGGCGAGACAAAACTTGCAGTCGAAAAGGCGCTGAAATGGGCCGACAACGCATACGGCATAAAATTTGCCGCATTAAGATATTTCAATGCGGCGGGAGCGCATATAAGCGGGGAGATAGGCGAGGATCATTCTCCCGAAACCCATATCATTCCTATAATACTACAGGCGGCGCTTGGCAGGCAGGACAAATTCACGATATTCGGCAGTGATTACAACACACCCGACGGCACCTGTGTGCGTGACTATATCCATGTTACCGACCTTGCCGATGCGCATATAAAGGCTCTCCGGAATCTCAAACAGCAAAACGAGAGCGATATATACAACTTAGGCAGCAGCAAGGGATTTTCCAACAAAGAGGTGTATGATGCGGCTGTTAGGGTGACCGGAGCGGATATAAAACTTGCATACGGCGACCGCAGACCGGGCGACCCTCCTGCGTTGGTGGCATCATCGGAGAAAATAAGACAGAAATTAGGCTGGACCCCAAAATATACCGAGCTTGAAAAGATCATAGAGACCGCATGGAATTGGCATAAAAATCATCCGAAAGGATTTAATTCTTGATGAACAGCAAACTAACGGTATGCAGTCACGACTGCGAATTTGAGGGTGATATATTCGGGGCGGAGCCTGTGTACTATTACCGCACAGGCAAGGGTGAGCTTTTAGTCTCAGGAGAGATTAAGAGCTTTTTCGGTCATCCTGATTTTATCCCGCAGTTTAACGAGGATGCCCTTCTTCCCTACCTGACATTCCAATACTCATGCCTTGATGAAACATTTTACAAGGGTCTGTTCAGACTTCCGCCTGCACACAGGCTTGTCTTTAAGGGCGGCAATGTTTATACAGAGCGTTATTACAGGTTTGACTTTAAACCGATTGTAAAACCCGAAAAGGACTATATCGACCAGATAGAGCAGACCATACAAAGATCGGTTGAGACCCGCAGAAAATCGGGCGAGACTGTCGGCGCGTTTTTATCGGGCGGCATAGATTCGGGTTATATAACCTCCTGCGTCATGCCGGACAAAACCTTTTCGGTAGGATTCGATTGTGACAATTTTGACGAATCGGTCTTGGCCGCAGAGTTGTCAAAAGACTTAGGCATAGAGAATCACCGCAGGATCATCACCGCCGATGATTGCTACGAGCTTCTTCCCGAGATAATATCGCAGATGGAGGAGCCTCTTGCAAATCCGTCATGCGTTCCGCTCTATTTTCTGTCACAGCTTGCAAGCGGCCATGTCAAGACTGTCTATACAGGCGAGGGAGCGGATGAGCTTTTTGCAGGATATGATGAATACAACGATACCGCAGGAATACGAAAATACAAACAAACCCTGCCCGCATTTGTAAGAAAATTCGCAGAGGGGATGACCTTTGTCCTGCCGGACGGCAGATTAAAACAGGCGATCATAAAGGGCGCCGAGAACACACGCAGGCATTTTATAGGGCAGGCGAGGGTGTTTGAACCGGAACAGGCCAAAAGCATACTAAAACCCAAATACAGCGCCGCCAAGCAGAGTGTAACCGATATAACCGCAAGATTTTACGATGAGATTCCCGATGCCGACAGAATCTCTATGATGCAGCATCTTGATCTGAATCTCTGGATGCCAGGTGATATAATGCCCAAAGCCAACCGAATGAGTTCTCCCCACGGGATAGAGATAATAGCTCCGTTGCTCGACAAGGACGTCGCAGAGATGGCCTGCAGACTTCCCGCTGATATGAAGATACGGGACGGCATTACGAAATATGCCCTGAGAAGAACGGCCGCCCGCAAACTCCCCGACCAATGGGCCAACAGAATAAAAAAGGGCTTCCCCGTTCCTATTCGGCATTGGCTAAGGCAGGAGAGTTTCTGCAATCTTGTTATGGATGAATTTACAAGCCAAAACGCAGAAGATTTCTTCTATACAAAAAAACTGGTCAAACTCTTGAATGACCATTACAGCGGCAAAAAGAACAACGCCAGAAAGATATGGACCGCATATATATTTTTAGCATGGAAACGAGGAAGTTCGCTATGAAACTATCGGAATTAATTAGTATAATCCCACACAAGACCGAGGGCGCTGATATAGCGGACGTTACGGTTATCGACATAGCCTATGATTCACGCAGGGCTGCTGAGGGCGTTATGTTTGTCTGCCTTGTCGGCGAAACAAGAGACGGACATCTGTTTGCGGCCGATGCCTACGGCAAGGGATGCCGTTTGTTTTTATGTCAAAAAAGACTTGATATAGAGCCTGATGCCATTCAGATCATAGTTGACGATACACGAAAGGCTATGGCGCTGCTGTCGGCTCGTTTTTTCGGCAATCCCGCCGACAAACTCAAGCTCATAGGTGTTACCGGAACAAAGGGCAAGACCACGACCGTCAATCTTATCGGAGGCGTTCTCGGAAGCGTGGGTTTAAAGGCGGGAATTATCGGTACAAACGGCATTGAGTATGCAGGAATCCTCAGAGGAACCATAAACACAACCCCCGAAAGCTATGAACTGCACAAAACATTTGCGGATATGGTAGAACACGGGGTTGAGTATGTCGCTATGGAGGTATCGTCTATAGGAATAATGCACAGCCGTGTATACGGCATAAACTTTGACATAGGTGTCTTTACCAACATCTCTCCCGATCATATCGGGCCAAAGGAACATGATTCTTTTGAGGACTATCTATCCTGTAAGGCAGAGCTTTTCAAAAACTGCGCCGTAGGATATATCAACGGCGATGATCCGAACAGTCTCAACATCATCAAGGATGCCGTCTGTAAAGTTCACACATTCGGAATCCATACAGAGAGCGGAATCATGGCAAAAAAGATAGAAAAATGGCGGGAATCGGACAAGATGGGGGTAACATTCGACTGTGACGGTCTGTCATTCTCCCTCTGCACACCCGGGGAGTTCAGCGTATACAATGCGCTTGCCGCAATATCTGTATGCGATCATTTCGGAATACCCCGAAGCGAGACTGCACGGGGCCTTTCCTGCATCACCGTTCCCGGCAGGATGGAGGTCATAACGGCATTGCCCGACCGCACATTTGTGATTGACTATGCCCACAACAAGCTAAGCCTCGAGAACGCCCTGACCACACTAAAGCAATACAATCCCCGCCGCTTGGTCTGCCTGTTCGGCTCTGTAGGCGGCAGAAGCGCCATGCGAAGACAGGAGCTGGGCAAGGTTGCCGCATCGCTCTGCGATTACTGCATACTGACCTCAGACAATCCCGCCAACGAGGATCCCATCAAGATAATCGAGGATATAAAAGAGGGATTTGACGGATACGACTGCGATTATTCAATAATAGCCGACCGAGAAGAGGCGGTCAAGTACGCCGTTCTAAACGCCGCCCCGGGCGAGGTGTTGCTCTTGGCCGGAAAGGGTCACGAATATTATCAAGACATCGGCGATCAAAAGATACCCTTCAGCGAAAAAGAAATCATCCTCAAGACTGCGGAGAGTGTGGGGGGGTTGATTAATTTTTGTTAATCGAACACCATTAATACATTTTTGTGGTATGCTTAGTTTAGGCATACCTTTTTTATAATAACAATTCAGGAGGAGTTTTTATGATAAGTATAAACAAGGTCAAGGAAGACGGCAGGGTGGTTCTTTTTCTGTCCGGCAGGCTGGACACGGCGTCTGCCGCTGATCTGCAATCGGTGCTGTTAGACGAGCTTGACAGCGAAAAGAATGTTGTGCTTGATTTTATGAATGTTGAGTACATATCATCGGCGGGGTTGCGTGTGTTGCTTTTGGGGGAGAAAAAGGCGATAAAAACAGGCGCAAAACAGACCCTCACAAATGTATCGGAAGATATTATGGAGGTCTTGCGGATAACGGGATTTTCTAACATTCTAACCATTCTGCCCATGGAAGAGGCCGTCCAATGAAAGCAAGTGAAGAATTTTTACAGGAGCTTGGCAGAGGAGGCGCCGAAACACTGGAGCTAATCAGCGAAATGGCCGAAATGGTAGCCTACTATCGGCGTATGCTCGAGAGATTAGAGCTCGACTCTCTGACAGGACTTCCCGGCAGTAACAAGTTCCGTGAATTTACGGCCGGCATAGAAAGTTTTGCCGAGAGTGTCGGTGTTATATTTTTCGATGTAAACGGACTAAAGGAATGTAATGATACCAAAGGACATCATGCGGGCGATCTGCTTCTGCAAAAGGCGGCCGAGAGTTTTCATGCCCTGACCGATGAGAATATCCGTGCTTTTCGTATAGGCGGCGATGAGTTTGTAGTGGTCATCACCAACCGTGAGGCAATAGTTGTAGAACAAACTCTTGCCAAGTGGCGGGAAATACTATCAGAGCTAAATGCCGCTAACGACGGCATCTATTGCTCTGTCGCCGCAGGTGCGGCATTCGGATCAGGCGAATATGAGATCGGCAGTATATTAAAACTTGCCGATGAGCGTATGTATGCAGAGAAGATCAGTATGAAAGGAGCAGAGACTTGAAGAAATGGGTATATATTGCGGCCGTGTCAGCGGTAATCGGGATGATCATCATAGATTGTATGCAGAACGCTGATCTCGATTTTGTCTATTCAGCAATCAGGGTAGTAGTTTTTGCTCTGGTTTTTGTTGTGGTCATGTGTTTTAAAAAGGCATTACGGCTTAGCGACAGGGATGCTCTCTTTACGGGAACGCTCGGACTTTGCGTTCTTGTTGCGAGTGAGATATACTCACTTGCCTACAGTCTTGTGTCACCCGAGCAGTATGGTCTTCAGGTTAGCGATTACAACGATGCCGGGTCATACCTCTTCTTTTTGGCGGCGATCACCCTGCTCCTGCTCCCTCCTCTGAGGATGGAGCGGCCGCTCCGATACGGGGTAAGCGCCCTTTCGGGAGTTATCATTATCCTGACTATATACTCTATAACATCCAATAACGAGAGCCTGCTCTACATCACCGTTATCGCAACGGCGGCCGTATGTGCGGCGTTGTCGGGATGGCTGCTCTATCAGTCACGCAGAATCAAGATACGCCTAAGAGCGACCTGTTTTGCATCATCCATGCTCTTTTTGAGCATTTTAGACATAGCCATGTATTTACTCAAATATAACGGCAATCTGTATCTCAACAATCTTTTGTCCCCGCTCTATCTGCTGTCCTATCTGTTTATAGGAGACGGTCTGCTGCGGTTAAGGGAGGAAAAACAGAATGGATAGTATAACCACCCAAATCCTCGGTGTATGCACCGCTATTATAATCCCCTTGGTTTTTGTTGCCGTTATGATAAAAGACAGGGTCAGCAGACGAATCATACTCTATTTTTGCTGGGGAACCTTTGCGGGATTCCTGTCATTTTTGTGCAATGATTACTTTGCCCAGTCGCAGGAACAGACCATGCGTATCACCACCGCCGTTGCCCCTATTGTGGAGGAGTTTTTCAAGGCTATACCGTTGCTCCTCTTCCTGAACAGAAAGAGATCTGCCCAAGCGGGTGAGGTTATCATATACTGCGCCTTAGCAAGCGGGGTGGGATTTTCGATTCAGGAATCCATCTACTATTTCTCCATGAGCGCAGGAATGGCCGGCGATATAGCCACCCTTGTTATAAGAACCATGACCACCGCTCTCATGCACGGTATGGCAACCGCTATATTCGGGATGGGGATGGCTCTGTTGCAAAAACAGCGGCACATACTCCTGCCGGTGCTATTTGGTCTTCTCACACTCAGCACGGCTATCCATGCGCTATTTAATCTGCTGCTGCCGACAAACGCCGCCGTTGTTGCGGTACTCATGCCTGTGGGACTGTATTTTGCCGGGCTGATTTTTTTGAGCAATATGAGAAAAGAAGGTCAAGAGGATGAATGATATGACGTGCCTCCCAAAAATATTTGATACATATTACGACAGGATATACAGTTTTATTCTATTTAGGGTCAAGAACACACATGATGCTCAGGATATAGCGTCGGAGGTGTTTTTCAGAGCGGTCAAGAGTTTTGACCAATTCGATGAGGGCAAGGCGGCGGTATCGACATGGCTCTTTACTATAGCGGTCAACGAGATCAGGCGGCATAACGCAAAAAAGCGGATATTTCTTACGATTGAGCAGGCAGAGGATCTGCCCTCCGACGATAATATACTCGACAGCGTTTTACATAGCGAGCGGGCAAGAGAGATGTATAACGCCATGAAGCAGTTGGATGCACGGCACAAAAATGTCCTTCTGCTAAGATATTACGGACAGCTTAGCAACAAAGAAATATCCCGCATACTAAAGATAACCGAGACCAACACAGAGACTATACTCTTCCGTGCCAGAAAAAAGCTGAAAAAACTTCTCACAGAGTGTGAGGTTTTTGAGGATGCGGGGTATAAGGTAATAGAAGACGGAGCAAAGGAGGCGGGTTATGTGTGAAAAGGATCTAAACGAGCTTTTTGACGGGGTTGAGATCATCCCCTGCCAAGAGGCCAAGCAACAGGCAAAAGCCCGTATGCTGGAGGCTGCGGAACAAATGAGTGATCACAAACCAAATATATTTAGGAGGTATATCATGGAACTTAACCAAACGGCAAGAAAGGCAAAATTCAGATTGACCAGGCACCATATGCAGGGTGCGGTTGCGATGCTGCTGGCGGGTATCATTGTGGTGTCTACAATGGTATTCACACCCGGCATAAATCTGCTCGGAACCATCTTCAGAGGATTCGAGGACGCAGAGGAGATAACCCTAATGGCATCACCGTCCTCTATAGATGCAAGGGCGGATTTTGAGACGGGAATCTTCACCCTCAGCGGATTACCCGCAGGAGAAACTGGGAATATCACCGAGGACCACATAGCTCTGGGAGGCTATTTAGACACAATGGCGGTAGAGAGCATTACCGCAGGTGATGAGTCGATCACCATAACACTCGTACAGGGAGAGTTCGGATTCTTTGACAGCGACCCTATGGTAGATTGGCAGGGTATTTCATCCGATGCTTTGATAGCTATCTCACCCGAGGCATTCAGGAACAAGAACTTCTTCTATCAGGCGGTTATCGAGGTTGTATACCCCGAGATGCTGATTGATGTAGAGTTTATCGACTTTAACCCCGATCAAGCGGTAAATCAGGTTGTCAATCTTACCCTTATCAACGATTCCTTTATCAGGGCTATCGAGGCATCGGACATAGCTATAACCGGAGGTATTGACGATGGCACGGTCAGCAATCTGTCCCAGAACGGTAACGGATTCAGCTTTAATCTGTCGGGAGTTCTGGACGGCAGTATCGATTCTATCGCAGTTGTCGTTACCGGAGACGCTCTTGAGAAGGGCTATGACCTAACAGCGGTTATACAAAAGGGCAGAGTTCCCTCTGTAGAACAGGCGTCCCCGCTTTATGCCACAACCCAGGAGAGGCAGGAGCTTGAGGTATATGTCGAGAACGACACATTCGCTCAGAACCTAACCCTGTCTATGCTAACATTCGAGGGTTCTGTGGGCCAAGCGGCCGTGGCGGAGTATGAGCGGGTTGACGACAATCATCTGAAACTTATCATAGAAGGCAGACTGGAGAGCGGTGAGGGCGGAATCACATTCAGCTCGGCGGCATTTGAGAGCGGCAGAGCAAGACTAACCGCATACATCCATGTAGCGCAGCCTGAACTGTATTTCTATGACGATCAGGTTATGATGAACACCAACAACCCGTCATTTAGGATAATGACCAACTACTACTCTGATGAGGTACCCGAGTTAGAACTCACAGTCGGAGGAGCGTTGTCAGGTACCACCGTAGCTAATTGGGAATGGGACGATTCGGTCATTACTCTCGAACTTGCCGGAACGGCGGTCAGCGGAGGAGCATTTATCGAGACCAAGGGTATGTTTGAAACACGGGTTGACTTTACCGTGAATGCAATCAATCTCGATATTGCACCGGAAGAACCGACCCAGACCCCGGTTATCAGATTCCACGAACCCTATAGCCAGTATGTGCCGCAGTACAGCAATCTGATGCCGAGCAATGAGCCATTCACATTTATTCCGACGGTAGATCCTGCCGATAGATTCTTCTATGGCGTTAATGTAACCAAGATGGCTCTCCATGTAAAGGTAACGGCGGTAACACAGACCATATCTTCGGTTGCCATGAGCGTTACGGCGGCTATATCTCTCTTTCAGATGTTTGACAGTATATTCGGATGGGGAATATTCGGACCGAGCGATCACTCTATCGTTATGGAGAGATTAGACGAGATCGAGAGGAAGATAGAAGAGGTCAATGACGAGGTCAAGAAGACACAGGACATGATCATACGAGGCTTTACCGAGAACAAATATGATGTAAACGGTATGTTCAACCAAGCGAATCTTGATTATCTCAGCCAATTTATCAGGACATACAGAAATATGATAAACACCCTTGAGGATAACCCCGATGAGCTGGAAAGACAGCTCAAAACCCACCTCACATACGGCAACAGCTATGGCAGTGAAACAAAGGCCTACAACGCAGTCGGAGCTATGTACAGTATGCTTAATAAACTCGACCCCTACACAACCAATGCCAGAGGTGAGGTAACAGGGGTTAATACCAACTCATTGACCTATGATTATGCAAAACTTGCAAAGATCGACACTCCTTTCTACCACAACACAGCCGATATGCTGCATGAATACATGGTAGGATGGGAAACCACCCTCTGCGGATACATCGCTATTATCTCGACTATATTTGACACCAACACCGCTTTCAACCCCGCATCGGCAAACTTTTACGCCAAGGAGAGAGACGATCTTCTCGACAGGATCATACAGGTAAACGAGAACATGACCAAATATCTTGTTGAAGATCATCTTATCTACTTTGAGGCAAGAGAAGAGTTTTACGAGGGTCTCGATAAGCCCTATGTTCAAGACGGAGCTGCCGTCAAGAACATCACCTACGGCCAACGCAGCTATAATTATGATGCCGAGCAGGCAATAGTTGTATATCTCAACAAAACCGGCGCAAAGTACGGATTTTTCAACACGGGCGACAGAGGCGTAGGCAGTGCGTACAGCGTTCCCTACGGCAGCTACAATGCCACATCCTCTAATGACACCACCCAGATCGGGACAGACTTTAATAACATAGCTTTGGGGGCAGGCAGCGTATTCGGATCATTCAGCAACATCAACAACAGGGGACTGACCTTTAACCAATTTATGACCTTGTTTACAAACGGTGCATGGTGGAATCCCGATTTTACATGGTCGCAATATTCTTTTGATAGAAAATCATCTCATACCCATCATAATGTTGTTCCGGGTACCGCTACAGCATCTTCTATATCGAGCAAACTCCCTCAGATCAACGCCACCGATATGTGGAAGGCAAGAATAGGAGCCGATGGGGCTAAGGTTACCTCAAGCGGGTACACCCTTACAAACAAAACAACCTATGCGAATATGCAAGAGCTAAAAAGCTTTAATCCGGTTAGTCCCATCAGAGAACAAAGACCTCTTAATGACCGCAAGGTAGATAAACCCATATCCGGAAACGACTATTACATCGCTAACTATGTCAGCATGAACTTTTTAACGCCGCACAACCGCAGCGTTGCCAACGGGGCAAGGTTATCCTCATTCAAACCGGACAACAATCCGCTCCAGGCAATAAAGTTCACCCAACTCGCCAATAACGAATGGAGACTGACGGTAGCCGTTTCAGAAAAATCTCTCTACACCTCAGGAGCAAACGTGTATCAGGGTGTATACAAGGATTCTAAGGAATTTAAGTGGAGATTAATCGACCTGGGCGATGGTGTCTACAACATACAAAACGTCGGCACAGGAAACGTCCTGACATTAGACGCTATAGAAACATTCGGCTTTGACGGCACCTACTTTAACAACACAAAGGCAAACGGAACTGTCCGGCAGAAGTTTGTTCTCTTCGATGCTCCCGTGCTTGCCTCAAGGCCTGTAAACGGCGGCAGGTATTATATCGCTAATGCTGCCTACGGTTTTCGTCTGACAACCAGAAACGCCAGCTTTGTAACCGGTCTTGTAACCTTTATGGAAGTTATGAGAAACTCCGTATACGGCAGCGAATACAACCTGGATTTGTGGGACACGAGATTTCAGGTAGAGTTTATAGACATCGGCGGAGGAAAATGGGTGCTGAAATATGTAAACTCAGGATACCTGTTAGGCGCTCATCCCAGAGATTCAAGTTCGGCCTATTTACGCACAAGCCGCCAAATGTACAACGAAACGGGACTGGGAGTTGACAGCGAACAGCTCAGGAAAAACACCAACTATCAGTGGCAGATAACCGTAAGCGCCGACAGCAAGGTAACATTCACAAACGTTGGCACTAAACTGGTCATGGGATACAGAGGTCTGAAAAATGTCGATGCTTTACAAGACTATTATATGAGCTTAAACCTACACCCCGCAAGAAACAGCGATGAAATGAAGTTCTACCTCTATGAAGCCAACAACACCGCAAGCGGATGCAGACATACCTATGATTCATCCGGCTACTGCACCAAGTGCCGTGAAGACTTCCCGATTATGATAGCATCGATGAGCAACACGACCATGCAGGCGGCAAAGAGCAACATACCCGTCCGTCTGCGGCCATACGCACCCGATGAAATCCTACTCCGCCTATCGGTAGGAACACCCGTAACCATCACCGGACGAGGAACAAACTCAGTCGGCAATCTATGGTACCGTGTCAGCATAGACGACAAGGAATATTGGATCTTTAGTGATAACTTGAAGTAGTAATGGAAAAACACCCGCCGCCCTCTCCGTCATCAATAACCACGGATGACCGAGGGCGGTCATCCCTACAGCCCTCTCCGTCATGCTAACGCATGACACCTCTCCCAAAGGGAGTGACGGACAATTAACAGTTGACAATGAACAATTGACAATTATTGTAAATACAAATTCGCTGGCAAAAATAGAGTTGGATTTCTATAATTTTAAGCCCCCGTAACTGTCCATTGTTCATTGTAAATTGTCAATTGGCATCATTCCCCTCTGGGGAGGGGTGGCAAACACTCGCAACAAAGTTGCGATAGTGTTTGACGGGGTGGTCTGCCTGTAAGGAGCATGGATTTTGGTGGTAGGCAGTAGGGTACGCACCCCTGTGCGTACCGTCCTATGTGAATTGCGGAGAAGGCGTGTAGGGGCGGCAATCTGCCGCCCGTGGACATAAACACGGCTGAGAGGGCGTCTCACCCCGTCAACCCAACAATCTCTTCCATGGACAGCATGGGTTGGAGCGCCTTATTGATTGAGCAGGCAACGAGTTTGGCTGCTTGCTTTATTATTGTGTCTATTTCACGCGGTGTTACCATCATGGTTCTGCCCCGCTCGGATACCTTTTCGCTGCTCATTCCCTCTCCGAGAAGCTCGTATGCCACCGTTGTCATGTCAACAACGGTAGGAACTCCTACCGATATGACAGGAAGTCCCAGTGTTTCCTGCGAGATCTCCTTGCGTGAGTTCTGCACACCCGATCCGGGTGAGATTCCCGTATCGCTGACCTGCACCGTGCGTCCCAATCTATCAACACTGCGGGAGGCAAGGGCATCGACGACGATTATTGCCTTTGGTTCTATCTCATTGCAGAGGCAGTGTATTATCTCGGCCGTTTCTATTCCTGTCCTGCCCATAACGCCGGGCGATATTGCCGCAACCGGCCGCAGTTTTTGGAGATCCTCGTATTCCTGCAGATCCGTTGCTATATGACGAGTGGCAAGGGTTTGGTCTATCGTGTGCGGGCCCAAGGCATCGGGGGTTATGTCGGAATTGCCGAGACCCGCAACAAGAATCAGCCCCTCTTTCGGAAGCAGAGAAGCTATTCCCTCGGTGATTGTTTCAACCTCTCCCTCAAAGTTTTCAGAAATGTTTTTTAACGAATCTATTTCAAAGGTAATGTATTTTCCGATAGGTTTGCCTAAAATTTTGGCGCCGTGGTCATCGGTTATGCTAACCGTTGTGACGGTGACACCCTCCCTGGTTTCGATCTGTTTATTAACACCCTCCGGAACTATTTCTCCCGCAAATTCGCAAGCCTCAAGAGCAAGGTCGGTTCTGATACTCATAACAACACCTGTTTCGTAAAAAAATGAATCGGGAATTATCCCGATTCTTAGTCTTTACAGATTGATGCCGTATAATACTGCGGTGTTTAAATAATTTCTCTGAACACCAGCACCCACAGCACGCAGGTGATAATGACAAAGACCGATGCTATCGCCACACCGATATAGAATTTGCCCTTGTTCTCTTCTTTGGTCTGCGGCATCATGCGTGATGCTTGCAGAGCTTTTTTTACGGGCTTGTATAAAAGCATTGTAACGGCGGCGTTCAGCCCGCCTTTAAGCAGGTTAAAGGGTACAAACACACGCATCATCATACCGACTACATCAGCACGGGGAACCCCCATATACAGCGGCGTGATAAGATAGTTCCACAAGACCATTACGGCGGTGGTTAGAATCCATGCCGCTATAAGCCCGATAACCGCACCGCTCAGACTGCGGTATTTTTTGTAGATGAATGACGCCGTGCAGGCAAAGGAACATCCCGCAACCACATTCATTATCATGCCGACATAACCCGTATCGCTGATCAACAGCATCTCTACATACGCCACTACAGTCGTTACCGCCATAGCCGCCAACGGCCCGTAAAGAAACCCGCCTATAGTGATAATAACATCCTTGGGGTCGTATGATAGAAACATTACAACCGGAATCCTGCCGAACAGCATCGCAACAAACGCAAGAGCGGCAAGAGCGGCAAGCACGCATATTTTTTTTGTATCGGTTCTCATATGTCAAATCCCTCTCATTACCAATTAAAACAAATCGGAATGTGTTCCTGTTCGAGTTAAATATAAAGTACGTTCGCTTTCGTCAATCTCATATATTAAAAGCCAATCATTGGTTATATGACATTCTTTGCATCCGATATAATTTCCCGAAAGATAATGATCTCTGTGTTTTTCCGATAAAGTTTTTTCGTTTGCAAGAATATTGATAATTTCGCTGAGTTTACGAGTGTCGTATCCTCTTTTTTCAATCCGCTTATAATCCTTTTTGAACGAGGAGTGATACTTAATTATCAGCATTTAGGTCCTCCATAAGTTCTTCCACAGAAGAAAAAGAACGACTTAAATTTTTTCTGCTTTTAACATCGTTAATGGCCGCAACCGTCTCTTGGTTAGGAGTGTTTGAATAAATATCAAATGGCAGCCGTTGTTCTCTCACAACAGATTTTGCGAACATATTTACCGCAATTGTAACATTAAGCCCTATGTCAAAACAAAATTTTTCCAACCCTTTTTTTGTTTCTTCATCCATGTTTACGTTCAATGATGTTTGTGCCACAATAAAACACCCCCTCTCGTTATCGCCTACTCGTCTTCTTCATCAAATTCATCTATGTCGTCATCTTCAAATTCAAACTCTAATGTTTCTCCGCAATCGGGGCAGTCCATTCCGCTAAAGAGCAGGTTTTCATCGTCTATTAGTATCTTGCACTGACAGCTCGGACAGATCGAGAAATACTCCTGGTCGCAGTCGCAGTCGCAATCGTCTTGGTCAAAGATTTCGCTCTCAAGATCGCCTAAATCCTCATCGATTTCATCGACAATCTCGTAAAGCTCCCCTGTTTCTTCGGCAAGCTCCTCTACCGTTGCGGCTATTTCGTCAAGCACAGCTGCTATTGCGTTATAAATCTTGCTCTCGTTTGTATCGGGAGATATATCCAGTCCCTCCAGCAAACCTCTCAGATAGGCTATTTTTTCTTTCATAATCAAACATTCCTTTCGTATTGTTTATTTTTTAACCCTCTCCATATATTCTCCGGTTCTTGTGTCTACCCTTATTGAATCGTTTTCATTAATAAAGAGGGGTACCTTTATTTCCGCTCCTGTCTCGAGGATTGCGGGTTTTGTCACGTTGGTTGCGGTGTCGCCCTTTTCTCCGGGGTCGGTCCGTGTTATCCTCAGTTCAACAAAGTTGGGGGGTTCTACGCCGAAAACATTGCCTTTATAGGACAATACCTTTACCTCCATCTCTTCGCGTACAAACTTAAAGTTATCGGACAAAACGCTGCCGTTGATGGGAACCTGCTCATATGTTTCGAGATCCATAAAGTAGTAGAGATCGCCGTCTTGATAGGAATACTGCATCTCTCTGCGTTCTACAAAGGCCGTCTCAAACTTCTCATTGGGATTGAATGTACGCTCTAAAACAGAGCCTGTGATGACGTTTCTTATTTTTGCCCGAACAAAAGCGGCTCCCTTTCCCGGTTTAACGTGCTGGAACTCTACAACCTGCAGAACATTCCCGTTCATTTCAAATGTAATACCATTCCTGAAATCTCCGGCTGAAATCATTATCTTACCTCCGTTTTATATCTCTTATTTTAATGTCTCTCATATATTTTAACCTATATATATGAATAATGCAAGGGGTTTAATGAAATTTATTGCACCACCGAGAAGGTTCTGTCGGTGTAGATATAATCGCCTCTGTATATAACGATTCTGTCGTTTTCGTTCACATAGTATATATCTCTGATGGCATCATCGGTAAAGGTGCTCATGGTGTAGACCACCAGTCTTACCGGATATTCAGGGCTTATGACCATGAGAGGGCCGTGACGCAGGTCGAATCCCGCCTTGAACATCTCACGCTCATATGGCAGATCGAATGGATGGACATCATCTGCGTTGGCATAGACGCCGTCCGACACGCAGAGCCTTTGACCCATAAATACGGTTATGAATATAGCAGATATTACCTCAACCTCCGACAAAAGAACCTCCCCGTCATAGACCCGGACGGTCGCAGTGACGGGGTATTCGGCCTTGACGACATACTCGTTATCCCTTTCTGAGATAAACTCGTCTGCGGGGAGCCAGACCGTTTCGGGATAGTCAAACCTGCTCCTTGAGATTGATCGGGATGAGCTGTCAGAACTCTCGGAGGTTCGGGAGGACAGGCTCGTTCTCGTCTGGGATGAAGAGGACTTCAGCTCATAACTCTGCCGTGTTGCCGACGTTGTCTTGTCGGGCGCACTCTCTTCCGATGTTTCCTCGGGTGCAAGGCTGTATTCCCGCCTGATTTCATCCATAGAATCCCCGGTAGGACGAGCGATAACGGGGAAATACTCATCCTCATCCGTCTTGGACACCAATCGGGGAGTGACGATAATCACGGTTATAAAAAACACCGCCATCGAAAGAGCGATGAATTTTTCTCTCTTTATATACTCAAAAATCCTTAAAATACTATAGGTTAGCTTCACTTTATTTCCTGTTCGAGCATATTAAACTCGTCTGTATCAAAAAACCTTCCCAACTCTATTTCAAACCCGTCACACAGCTTTTTTATGGTCACTATGCCGGGGTTGTTGCTTCTTTTATAAAATATCCCTCTTATGGTTGAATCCGGCACGCCGGAAATATAACTTAGTCTGTTTATTGTTATATTGCGTTCCTTGCATAATTCTTGTATTCTATTAGCAACCAGATCTCTTATGTCCATTAGCGTACACTCCTTTTTTATTGTATTTTGCCATATATAGCAGAAAAATGTTTGTGATATATAGCAAACAACGAGAATTTTCGCAAGTTTAATAAAACAAACGAGAGATTGTTATCAAAACCCCTCGTTTTTGTTAATTATTCATAAATGTTGTTGACCTGTTATAAGTGCTCTCTTGGTCACGCCCTCTCAGTCGCCGCAGTAACCACGGATGACCGAGGAAAAACACCCGCCGCTGCGGCGGCACCCTCTTTACGAAAGAGGGCGTGGGGCTTGCATACTAAAATTTCCAATTCCCCTCTGGGGAGGGGTGGCAAACACTCGCAACAAAGTTGCGATAGTGTTTGACGGGGTGGTCTGCTACAATTGACAATTTTACGGGGGGTAAGCACGAAATACAAAAAAACA
>Ga0099364_10006806_pt1 | contig 16551 bp, 18 predicted proteins | sample TergutTh196P3_FD_73070 | JGI IMG/M metagenome (GOLD analysis project Ga0099364, IMG submission 73070) | Microcerotermes parvus P3 segment gut microbial communities from Pointe-Noire, Republic of the Congo - Th196 P3 | ecosystem: Host-associated > Arthropoda: Insects > Digestive system > Gut ... | reverse complement strand
CTATGGGGAAAACCCAATCCTGATGAGCCAGTGGATTGAATATATAAAGGCATATGTCGGTAAAAAGGAGATTGTTTTCCCCGAATATGAAGACAGTAATCATCTTGGTTATCTCGAAATCCACTACCAGAAACTAAGCTTATATTATTCGTTCTGCAAAGCCATGCACATACATTTCGACAATGAGCGCGTTATTCAGGCAAAACTGGAAACGGCGGATAAAATCCATACACTGCTGATTGCGGAGGTAAAGGCGATGGGTAGAAAGTGCAGCCAGTGCAATAGCCGTATCCCATGGAATCACCAATATGGCATTTGCCAGAATTGCTACATGATAATGCGTGCGGAAAGGCGCTGCACGCGAAACCGCTACTACAATGATTATGATTAATATACTTTATCAATCGTTAGCGCAAGATGCCCCGCCTCTATAGGCGGCGAGTCATTGACTCAGGAAAAGCTGTTGTTTAACGGCTTTTCTTTTTTTGGTTTTACCGCCATATCAAAGCCGTCTCACACCGATTTCTTAACACATATGCATTTCTAACATACTGCATGTACATATTATTTTTGATGAAGGGAGTGCTATTTTTTAGGCGGCTCTTTCTTTTATGTATAGGGCAGCCTGACATCTTGGGAGAGATAGTTGTGCATGGTCCTCTGTTTTGCGCCACACTAGCCTTGTCAGACCCGCATTGATTGGGCATTGGCGCCAGGCGAAGCTCTGTTTTGAGCAAATAGGGAAAATTTAGAAAACTTTGTAAGTCCTTATCCATGCCGTATGGTAAGGAAGGCTGAGTTCAGGAGGTAAGCTATGAGCATACTATCCACCCTCAAACGCAAATCCCATTCCCCTGCGCCTGAAACCGTCGATGATGGTCAGGTATCCTACAAACCTTGGTCATCTATTTTTCCTGAGTATGGAAAAGATGACACATGGGTTCGCACCTTCTCATCTTTTGACGAGGGATGTGGAGAGCTAACCGAACGCCTCAATGAGGCGACATGGTTTAAACTCTCCTTCACTTCCACGTTCACAAGTGAGGCCAACGCTATCTCGCAATTGGCAGATACATTGCGCTGGCAGGGATGGGGAGTCAAAGGTGAACTCTTTGTCAACAACGAGGGCGTATCGTTCTCTGTTGATGGTGGGGGTTCTTTCGGTTGGTTCTCCTACCAGGGGCGTAGTGGTTGTTTATTTTATATAAAACCACCACCCTCTGAGTGTTAATAGCACTCACTCAAAAAGCTGTCTTTTGGCAGCTTTTCTTGTTTGCTGAATAATACACTACTCTTTCGCACAGTTCAATAAAGCATAACAGTTATGTTTCTTTCTCCGCACTGCCAATCATAGAGCTTGGGTATTTCTGACATACTACACGCATACATTATTTTTGATGAAGGGAGTGCTTTTATAGGCGGCTCTTTCTTTTATGTTTAGAGCAGCCTGATTTTAGGGAAAAACAGCTGCATATAGTCCTCCGTTTTCGCCACTTTAGCCTTGTCAGACCCGCTTTGTGCGGGCATTTGCACTAAGCGAAGCTTTATTTAAGCAAATGGAGCAAAGTAGAAAGCCCGTAAGACCTTTAGCCTTGCCGTCTGGTGAGGGAGGCTGTGGCTAGGAGGTATACTATGAGTATGCTGTCCACCCCTACCCCCGCGCCTGTAATCGTCGTTGGCGATATACATGTACGTGTCTTCTCATCTTTCGATGGGGGATACGAGGAGTTGACCAAATGTGTCAGCTTCCTTCCCCGGGCCTCAGGTGAGGCCAACGCTATTTCGGCCTTGGTCGATTTAGTACGGCGGTCAACCAACGGTAAAGTCTTTATCGACGACAAGAACGTAAAGTTCTCAGTTGCTGATAAGGCTTCCTTTGGTTGGTTCGTCCAAAAGGATGGTAGTTATGCATTTTGCATACAACCATCCTCTGAGTGTTAATAACACTCACTCGAAAAGCTGTCTTTTGACAGCTTTTCTTGTTTTCCGAACAATTCACTGCTTTTCCATACCATACCGCCTACCAAAAGAAAAAGCATAGGATTAATCCCATGCTTTTCTTATAATTATGAGGCCAATTTATGCTCCCGAATTAACAAAGACTGCAATCTGGGATGCGGCGTCTTCAATCGTGCTATTGTTCAGTACGACAAAATCGCATTTGCCTTCATTGCTGTACTCGGTATTCAACGACACGATGCGCTTAACTTTGTCTTCTGGCGGGACGTCGCGTGAAACGATTTCCGTTATGACGGCCTGTTTCTCCCTGCGTACAAACACGGAAACGAACCTATCACCGAATTTCTGCTTCAGCTGTGCGGCTCCGGAGATGTCAACCGGAGTTACTGCATGCTTGCCGGATTTCCAGAGTGTATTGATTTCCTTGTGAGTAAGTCCGTAATTGTTTCCTGCATATATTGTCCTGTCAACAAACCCGGATGTCATTCTGTCTATGTCTTCAAACTCTTCCTTTGTAACAAAATGGTAGTCGTTTCCTTCGCACGGCCTTTGTTCTCGGGTCGTATGGGATAGCGCTTCACCGAACGCCGGGCTTTTGCACAGCTCTTTGGCAATTCCTGTTTTTCCGCTTCCAGACGGTCCGACAAGGCCGATAAGCAACGGCTTGCCATGCTTAAATCTTCTCACTGGCTCCTTGATCGCCGAGATTTGATCAATGAGCAAAATAAACTCTTGGTGATCATTTACCGTCAGAAACCCCGTCAGTGATGCGTTCCATGGCCTGTTGAACACAACGGGATATTCGGCTCTTGTATTGGTTAGGTTGTGTATGGCGTCGTCAAGCAGTACGTCGAAATGCATCAAGTCTTTTCTGGAACCAAGCATTATGTTATTTTCAGGAACCCTATCAAACGCTTTGATGAGTTGGTCTGCTCTCTTTCCCATAAACCCTGGTTTTACAGCGGATATAAAAACTACTTCATGCCCTCGGTCTAGTAATGTTTCAACCATGTTGGCTGCACCAGGAAGCATTTGCTGTTCAGCAAAAATCTCACCGCTATCAAGGACGTTAAAAAAATTACCTTTCATTTCTTTTGAAAAATTTTCAAAATTCCACATAGTGACGTCTTCAACCTTAATTTCAGTATTGTGTTGTTCATTCACCATGCGTACTGCTATCGGGATACACTCAAACAGGACATCGTCCACGTCAAGCCCAATGGTTAGTTTTCTATGCCTCATATTTCTATTACTCCTCTCGTCTATTTAGAATCTGACATTAGTATGTCCGAAGTGCTATGACGTTAATAAAGCCGCCCTATATGGCGGAAAACTGTTTATAGGGAGACCTGAGAAAATTGACAAGCAGCTGTGCTTATGATATAAAAACATAAACAACAATAATATAATGCTGGAGAACAAAAAATGGAAATAACGCTGGACATTGATGTCGAATTGTTGGAAAGAATGGAAGAAATAGCCGACTTTCAGCAAATAAGCCTGAATAATGCAATCGTTGCCCTGATTATGCAGCATGTGAGCAGTCACAACAGGATAGACGAAATATACAAGCAGGGGGTGAAAGACGGGGTCGCCAAAGCCTCCGGCGCAAGAGCAAGGGGAAGGGTGATTTCCATATCGCGTTGAAAAGCGTTGGCGATACCTCCATAACTGCATTGCTGAAGCCTATCCGTTTCCCAGGTCTTCCGCTTCATTTTCGCCGTCGGGCATTGCCGTAAGCAGATCCATGATTATCTGCAAATTATCTGGGCTTATTGCCTCCAGCAACTCCTGCGACTTTTTATACATGATGATCAAGTATGTAAAGTATAGCGAGAGGCATTTCATATTGACCGCGCCATTTCTTATCGTTTCAATAAAAAGGTTCAGCGATTTACGGGCAATGATGACTTCTTTATTCTTAAGAGCAATCTCCTTACCGCCTATGATTACTTTCACTTTTCTTCCTCACTTTGCTATTTTGTTCCAAAAACTATATAGTATTAGTATGTCAGAATCTGCATTGAGAAAAACGCCTAACCATCACAGTTAGGCGTTTTTCCGAATATCACGTTAATTCCCGCGCTGCACTAAAGATGCAACTACCGTTTTGTAAAGCTGTTCTACATTGTCATCCGAAGCAAAGTCTTTGAACCTGTCGTATTCCATCAAGCCAAGCCCGTTTGCCAGGCTGTTTATCGGTGTTATCTTGGCCGCTGTTTCAAGAAACTCAAGCCTGTCTTCGCGGGACGTATATCTGCTTGCTTCAATTGCAAAGCTTCCAGATAGGTATGTTTTGCATATACCGCATATCATGTCTTTTTCGCTTGAGTTCTGCGGCAAATCCTTAACGTACTCAAACAACTCTGCCAACGCCTTAATACCATCGCGGTACAGGGCGTCTGCGGGCGTTTCCCCTGCGTATATGCCACCCGAAACAGTCGTGAGTGTAATGCTCTCCCCTTCTGCTATTGTCTCCATGCGCTCAATCTCAGCCTCTGTGGGGATATTTATCTCCACCATAGGCACCGGTTCAAGCCCAGGGACTTCACTTCTAAGGGAAGCTCTTTGAACGCTCCCGGCCCAGCTGCCTCCTGTTGCATTGGCTTCGTTTCCACTTTCATTTTCGGCCTCAGACTGCTGATTGGCTAAAAACATTGTTATAAGGTTGTTTACAGCTTCGGCCACCGTTTTGTCGGCTCCGTCTATGACAATGATCATCCTATCGCCGTCTTTTAACAGCCTAATATTTGTGCTCATTGTTTCACCATCCTTTGACTAATTTTGCGACGAACTTGCTCATTTTCTGAAACAGGTCATTCGGGTTTTCTATGTGGAAGAAATTGACCCCATACATTTCGCGGTGCTGCACTGGATCGACGCCTCCCAGCAATATGCCCATTGTCGTGGCCTGCTTGTTCGATTCTCTTACAGCGTACTTGGTGTCGATGACGCCGCAGCTTCCGCCGCTTCTCTGGTTATAGCGTTTCGCAGACGGGTACCCGTCCGAGATAACGATCAGGAGTTTGTTGTTTTCATGCCTCTTCTTCAGCAATTCGGTCGCATACCTGATCGCATATGAGTCGAAGTTATATTCCCTGCTTCTCATGGTCAGCAGTTTCGCCCTGTCGTCCACGGTATTGCGCCACCTGATGTAATGGTAGTGCTCTGCATCAAGATGCTCCCTCGACGTGAACCCCATGACGTATAGGGGGATTTTGAGGGCGGCAAAGGCTTCAGCAAGGCCAATTGCCGCAATTCGGATATTCCTGATGACTTCGCCGTCCGTGGAACCCGATTCATCACAGGCGATAAACACAGCCATGTCGTGTCGGTCGGAAGGGTCTTTCCGCCTGTCAAAAATCCGGGCGGAAGTGCTTCCCTTGCTTAGTCTGTTAACATTGACCTTACCGGATGTCTTCCTGACTTTCTCTTCATGGGAGTTCCTGAAGACTCGTTTAAGCTGCGACGCAAGCATGTTGATTTGTGGCATTATTGGCCGCACGACATCTTTGTACACTTCGTTAAGCGAATCCTGCTCTTCAGGTTCCAGCCTGACGATGTTATCCCTTGTCTTCAGGTTTTTGCAGCAGTCGTGGTATCCGTCATTCGTTGTTTCAATTTTAGGCAATTCTTCTTCGTTTCTCTTTTTCTCTACGTCTTCTCTGGATGCCTCCCTGATGAGATCTTCAAGCTCCTGTATGAGGCTATCGACTATGCTTGGGTCAAGTTGACCTTCTTCGCACAGCGAGTTCTCAGCCTCTTCGTTCTCATCCATAAAACCATTTGAGCTGTAACTGTTTCCTTCACCGATCTTGCTCTTGCCGTCATTAGAGTCATTGTTGTCATCGCTTGACTGCTCGGAAGGCTGACTTCCATTGCTCTCTTCTTCAAAACCGCTATCTTCGTTGCTACCATTACTATTGCCTCCAGATTGGCTGCCATTCTGGTTTCCGTTGTCTTCTCCGCTACCGTTTTCGCCTAGCTGCCCAACTGACTGGCCTCCTTGCTCTCCGGATGTTTCGTCTGATTCGCTGTTTGGTTTGCTGCCGGACTGTCCATCGCTATCGCCATCATCTGACTGTTTATCCGCTATATCGTTGGGCTTTCCGCTGGATTGTCCATCGAATCCTTCCTCCGGCTGGCTGCCGGCTTGTTCCCCGCTGCCATCTTGCTCATCTGTTTGACCATCGGCCTCACAATCTGAGCCGCTGCCGTTTTGTTCATTGTTTTCATCCGGGCTGCCTTCGCCGGGTATGGGCAATTGCTCGCCATCGCCTTGAGGAGGGGGTTTGTTCCCTTCTTCCCCTTCGACGATAAGGATTTCAATATCCCCATCCGGCAAGTCGCCGCCTTGTCCTTGATCTTGTTCGTTAAGGCCCATTTCCTCAGCCTCTTCCTTTGTGATACGCCTGACGGTGATTTTCCGCCTTTGCTGTCTAGCCGAATCCTGCCTTGTGTTATTGCCTTGAGGCTGGGACAGGGGCTTCCCCTTGTTCCCGCCCATTGAAGGCGAATCGTTTTTGCCAAGCTGCGACAGCACATCCGAAAGCTCTTGCTGTTTTGCCTTGTCATCCGCGGTTTTTCTCCACAGATGTTCCGTTGCCCGGAAAATGCGGTCGGCGATTTTGATCCGTTTTTTGCAATCACGTTCAGTAAGCCCTTCTTCCCATAAACCAATGGTTGCATGGAAGGCGTTTTCCGCGTCCTCGAACGTGAAATCGCCTTTTATAAGCCCCGCATCCCCGAATTGAACAAACGCGGCGATATACTGCCCATATGCGTCATCGTGGCTTTCATCGTCAATGGGCAATGCATTGCTGTATGTCAGCGCCCTTGCGAAATCCAGATCGGCAAGCAGGTGCCCGCCTATGAACTCGGGCATGTAGTATTCTATGGCCGAGTCTTCCAGGATATTGTTGATCGTGTGAAAAATGAAAGCCTCCCCATCGCTCAGCCGCCTTTTACGGACGTGCGCCTCGAATGCGCCAAAATCCGTCATTACCTGGTGCATGGCCTCGTGGGCGAAAATTCCATTGTGAAAACTGATTGTCTCGCCCAGCTCCAGATCGCCGACAAGCCATTCGGCATCGCCAAGGAATATGGCGCCGTTTCCGGAGGTTGCGCCTATGATCTGGCTGTTGCCCGGCAGAAATGTGACATCAAGCTTTTTGCCCGTTATGGCATAAGCTTTTTTTCTCAACCCCCTGCATAACCCTGCTTGTTGCTTTATTGTTAACCGAGGCATGGCTGCCTCCTTTCTTTGTGATCTTTTGTATGCTCCGTTTGATTCCCTTTCTTACTTCCGGCTTGGTAGCCATCCTACGTGGTTTTGTATTCTTTACCCTCTTAGCAAACTACTGGATTAATCCATCAATTAACATGGTTGCCACGTAAATCAGTGAGAAAATCACTACAATCGCAAAGGCAAGCGCAAAGCCGATCCAAAGCGGGCTTAACACCCACAGCCACGGCCAACTGATCACCCCGCAAAGTTTCAGAATAATAAATAAAGCCGTCAGCGGAAGGGTTATTCTGTCCTTTGTCCTGTTTCTTTGTTCTGATTTCATAGTTCCCTCCTTTTTAAAAACACTTTTACCTGATCCTAAAGCGGCATTACCTGAAGGACGTTCTCATTGACGCTGCGTGCAATTTCCAAGTCTTTGACTGCAAGCGCGCCTATGATAGTGTCTTCAATGGCATCTTTAAGGGAGTACCCAGCCTTCATTATGGTAAGGGCCTTGATGCAATGCCTTGTCGTGATCGACATTGGCAGATCTTCGCTGCCTGCGGCCTCCTCTTTCAGGTAGTCAATTATCTTTGTGTAGGCGTTGTACACCTTTTTCGCGTTCGTGGCATCACCGCTCTTTTTCTGAAGTATTTCAATAAACACTTCAGGTACGGGGTCTTCCATCACAAGGACGAAAGGCGCCCTTGAGGCAAGCGCTTCGTTTGGTTCACGGCTGCCCTGTGTACCCGTGTTCATCGTAAACAAGAATACACACATCGGATGCCTGTATACGGGCTGGTACCCGTCCTTGAGAACAAGGAACGGCGGCTCTATGGCTTGGCCTATGGCGCCTTGAAGGACGCCGGGGTCAGCCAGGTTGAACTCTTCGACCACTACGATTCCGCCGTTTTCAAACGCGTCGAGGAATGGCGTGCTGACAAAGTTGAAACCCCCATTCTGGGTTTTTGTCATGCCCGAGAACACATCTTCTTCGGTGTTCTTGGTAACGGGTATTGTGTATAACGGAAGGCCCATGGCTGCGGACAACGCTTCTGCCGCAGTCGTCTTACCCGTACCGGGCTTCCCGACCATTATGGCATTGAGGTAATTGACACCGATTGCGTCGCGCCCCTCCTTGCCCATGTCCAGCCTCGTCACTACCTCGCTAAGCTCGTAATAGGCCACTTTTGTTAGTTTTTCAAACGTCTTGTTGTTGACATAGTTCTCAAGCATGTCAGGGCTGACTATCTGCTCCTGCTGCTGCTTTGTCCAGTTCATGCCTATTTCGTACTTCCCTGCTTTGCAGTCATCCATGAAGGATGAGTCTGACTTCCGGGTTTCCTCCTGCTTCAACTTGATATCCGCCTCAATATGGGTAAATACCTTGTTGACCGGGCACGCTTTGTCGGCATACTGGAAGGAGTTTGTCCTCACCCCTTGGTTTATCATTTTAATGACATCTCGTGTAAGGTCTGTTTCCGCTATTTCTTCCGGAAAGACGTCCTTTGTGTCATAGTAGAAACATGAACAGGCAAGCGCCATTGCGCTTTCGCTTACAATGCCGTTTTTCTCATATTCCTCCTTGACTCCCGCAAAAGCTTTCTGTGTCTCCTCAAACTGGCTTGATGCGGAGTTAAGCACGTAAAGCAGTATCGTGGTGTATATTGCTATTGGCTTGTTGACTGAAAGGCCGGATGACGAACCACCCCCGGAAGAGGAGAGGCTGACCGATGACCGTCCGTTAAAAAACACTCCGAGCACCCCGTTGGGGTTTGATATTTCGGCATATGTGGAGTTGTCCGGGATGCATATTGCGGATACTGACTTATCGGCCAGCAAGCACTGCATTGCAAAATTTATGACTGAATGCTTTGCAGACCTTGTGGCAGGGGCTTTCGACGAGTTTAAGCCAGCCGATACCTCTTTCCCGACAATTGCCGTGGGACACATGGATATCGAAGCGTTCCTGTTATACGAGAACTGTGCTCCTATGAACTTCATTTTGTGATTCTCCCCTTTCTAAATATTCCGTAAAAATACTCTTTTGTGATTGTGATATTCATTTACTCTCCCCTCTTCAATAGATAAAACTCTGTTAGTAGTATGTCGGAATTGCCCTGCCCATAAGAAAAATCCGCCCATATGGGCGGTGCGGGTATTTGTGGCAATATTGCCGCTTTCAAGAGCAATAAATCCCATACAAGGCTAAAAAGCCTGAAACTAATGCCAAACTACAGCTATAAACAATGATTAATAACAAAATTCTATTTGTTATTTTGATTTTGTATGTTATAATCGTTTGTGTTGTTGCCCCACAATACGCCACTTTTCCCCAATTCTTTGTAGGGGGAACAACCCTGTTAGTATTTTCCGACATACTTTAAGCGTGGCTCGAATATTGATTTTAACCTGAAATAGCCCAAGCCGGGCCGCATGGGCATAAAGCCCACACCCTAAGGCATTGGAGTTTTTAACACAATCATCATTTGGCACAGCAACGGAAAAACAGCCATAGTCTGTTGCATCGGGAATCACCAGAGCTTCCTTTGGGAACTATTTACAATTATCATTGTCGCCGTCATCACGCAAAAAGGGTTTTGCAATCTGCGGCTGCCGCATCTTAGCATGTCGCAGAATCAGGTTTTGCGATGGGGGAAATCCTGTGTTCGCGGCGTTTCTTGACTTCAAAGGATGCTACATTATTGAAAGGGGAAACAAATTAATGGAAAATGCAGACGTCAGTAGCAAAAAAAGAAATGCAATATTTAAAATTGGGAACGAGCTCTACTTTTATGGTTTTGATGAACTTGACGACAGCGTTGTGATAATTTCCAAGAACGAATTACCCATTTTACGTTCTGCAAAAAAAGGCGAAACGCCCACTTTTGTAATGAAAGGCAATGTATTAAGCTCAGCAGCCGTACTCGACCATTTCGAGAAAAACCATTCGTTGGAATGCTTGTTCACCAATGTTGAAGGCGTATATTACCAAACAGGGATTTATGTCGATATAGACGAAGTTGATTTTTCAAGCCAGTTCCAGCTACAGGCACACAGAATCTAGCAAAAACGATTCATCATGCCTACAAAACGATGTGCCTGATGTAAGCCTTGCCTAAGCTGCCTTTGAGATGCTGAGCAAATACCCCAACATTGGATTCGCGCAGTTTGCTTAGCTTTAAGGCTAAAACTGTTCAAAGCAAAACCCGCAGCCGGATAATGTGGCTGCGGAGTTTTGCCTTATCTTTTTTTGAAACCGGATAACGCTGTATCGCCGTCAATGCCCGTCCTTATCTCTTCATTTGGCGCAGTTTGCCTTTTGAATGCTATCTGGCGGTCAGGTGGTTCGGCAAACTGGTATCTCCTTACCGGCCTGTTATGAAATAAGTAATACACGCACGCTGAGGCAAAACCTATCCCGAATCCAACTATCAGGAATATGATTATCGTCAGAAACCCAAACATTATCACAGACACGGCTGCACCCCTCTTCTAGCTTACCCTGTTGGTGTTATAGTCATTGTGCGTCCCGATAAGGCCGTTGGGACCAGCATAATAATAAATTCCCACCATATCGTCATCTACCGTCACAGACCATGAGCCTGCATCAAGCCATTCGCTGCCCGCCCTGGCATCGTAGCGGTACTCAAGGTCGCTAGCCCTGTTAATATATATAGGAATGCCGTTGTCAAGCGTCCAGTATTCGTTGATTTCATAGTATACGACATTGGCGCGGGTAATAAGCGCATACTGTTTTGCCTCAACGATAAAATCCCCGGCGGTGGTGAACATAATGCTCGTGTATGGCACCGTTGTCTCGTTTGAAGTTTCTGCGCCCTGAACCGTCCACAGCCATCTGTACTGGGGCAGCTCGCTTATTTTTACGCCATGCTCCTCTTTGACCATACGAAGCTCCGTGGTGTTGGTTATGTTTATCCATTCGCCTGCACCAAACGAACTTGCATATGCCAAGACAAGCCCAAACCTTTCTGCAAGGTTTTTCCCGTCCCTTATGCCGTCAGGCGGGAACAGGTCGTCGCGTGATATCTTCCATCCGTCCCTGAACATTTGGGTCAATACAGGGTTAGTCTCAATGCTGGGGGTGGTGGTCGTCACTAAATCCCATATAGATTCCCACCATCCTTCCCTGCTGTCAATGTCGTACCCTATCAGTATCTCCATTATCTCACTGGCTAATTCGCCAAGGCCCGGCAATTGCGGTCCGAGTATGTCAACAAGCGATTCAACAAGTCTTACGTTTGCCGGGGGATAATACCAGTATTCATAGTAGCCCGGCTGATCTTCCCACTCTACCCATACTACAGTTCCCGGGACGCCCGGTATCGTTTCCACTCCAACCACGACGGCGCCTCCCGGAGAGCCCGGCGCGCCGGGTGTGATCCCGTCAGGACCCGTGCTGCCGGGGCCTGTGCCGCCGGGTGTCCCCGGTGGCGTAATGATTGGGGGCGTTGAACCCGGGGGCGTGCCGCCCGGGGGCGTGATTATCGGGGAAGTGGTGCCTGGCGGGGTAACGCCCGGGGGCGTGGAGTCCGGAGGTGTAGTTCCTCCCGGTGGCATTACTCCTCCTGGGGGAGCTGTCCCTGGGGGCGTGCTTCCCGGTGATGTACCTCCTGGGGGAGTTGTCCCTGGGGGCGTACTTCCCGGTCCAGTGCCGCCAGGGCCTATGCCGCCATCACCGTTGTTGCCACTGGTATTTCCGGGATTGCCTGTGCCGCCATTGGCATTGCCGGAACCGGGATTATTGCCACGCATGACGTCTCCGGGGATAAGGCTGCCGGGCACGATCCCGCCGGGCGTGACGCCGCCGGGGATTATGCCTCCGGGCCTGATGTTCCCTGGGATGATCCCTCCGGGTATGATTCCACCAGGTATAATGCCGCTGGGGGTGATATTCCCCGGTATGATGCTTCCGGGGATTATGCCTCCGGGATCCATGTTGCTGGGTCCGGGGCTGCCTGGTATTGGAGTGCCGGGGCTAAAAGTGGGCTGCCTGCCTTCAAACCCGTCATACCACTCAGTTATCAACCTTGTCTCATCCACCGTGCCGCCTTCCCAGTGGGCAATCGGCAATGTCTGCTGAGGCATGCGTTGCTTTATCAGAAACGGATCCAGTTCTTCGGTGATCCATTGGTAAAACACTTGGCTCGTCCGGTCTGCATACCCGCTGTCCTCCCTTGGAACCAAGCCTTCAATTGCCGAGTAAACCGGGATAGGACCCGTGTTGCTGGGCTGATGCCATGCCGTCGCAATTTCCCTTAACACATTATTGTCGATTTGCAGTACCCGTGTTGCAGTGTCCACCAGCGCGCCTGCCGGCACCCTGATCTGAGTTCTTGAAATAGCTGAGCCATTCGCCTGCATCATGACCAATTGCTGGGCACTCGGGGCTTGTTGGCCGTTCTCCCTTATGAGCCGTCGTATTAGGTTTTCGATCTCGTTTTCCGCTTCCCTTCTTGCGGTTGCATTGCTGTTGATGGCCGTTGCGACAATGTTTGCATCCGCCCCGCCGCTAATGCTGTCTGCCCAATTGATGGCGTCAAAACGCATTCTGCTGCCAACACTTGTTTGTGTGTCAGGACTACTTGCCGCACTTGCCACAGAGGTCGCAAACAAGCTTAAAACAACCATGAATGCAATTGTCAGCAACGAGGGCAGAACTACTGTCTTTCTCATTACAATCACTCCTATCCAATAAAATTAAATCTTATCAGCCCCGTGACGCTGTCGCGTATCACTTCATACTCGGCAGCGCTCACGCTTCCTTCAATGTCGGTGCTATAGCCTATCCAGCCTGTTTCCGTCCTGACGAACCGGAGGACCATGAGCATGTGGTAATGCCCCCTTGGGAGTATGTCGCTCTCATAGTCAAGCAGGTAATATATAAGGGCATAGCCTTCGTCGGGGTCGTTGATTAACACATCCAGCACCCCATATGTGAGCATGGTACTGCTCGTGTTGTTTTGGGCGGCCATGTTCTGCATGTACCGCGGGGTCGTGTCCATCATGTACTCCGATATGTTGCTTGGGGAATACCCTTCGTCCACGTCGTAAGTCAGCTTGCCAAGCTCACGCGTCAGGTCATTCAGATTTTCAAGGTCTTCCGCCGTAAAATCGCTTGCATATCTCCCCATGACCCCTGTTTCAATGTTGTTGTCGTATGTTGGCAACGCTGATTCAGACGATGGAAGCAGCCAAATCAGCATAAGCACGATGCCTGCAATGGCAACAAGCATTGCTGACGCAATCACGATACGCTTCTTCTGAATTGCAAATCTCATTGTTTTTCCTCCATCGGCAATGTATAGTATGTGAGAAATGCCCCTCCTATAAGAAAACGCCGGTTTCCCGGCGCTTCTTTTAATTATCATTTCCACATTTCCGACTCTGCGCTTGACAGGATGTACTCTATTAGGGTGTCCCTGAAAATAGGCTCGGCAATCTTGCCCATGCCCAATACTTCCTGGACGCTCCTTTCCACTTCATCCATGCTTGACATATATATGCCATCGCTGTTGATGATGTATGTAAGCAATACGGGGATAATATACCCCTTCATGCTTAGAAAAGAAAGAATCCTGAGCTGGCTGTCACTGAACAGCCCAAGTTTTTCATCGTCGTCCTTCGTGCTTAGATATTCGCCAAAGTAATAGGCGATCTGCTCGGCGCAATGGATGTATAGCGCATTATCGTAGCAATTCATTGCAGGCCCTTCCTGCATTATCTGCCTGAAAGCGTCTATGTTCTGAAGTACAACGCCGCGTGCCCTGTCGATGATTTGCAGGGTTTCTATCTCCGTAACGTCGATGCCTCCTTCATCATGCATAATCCCTCTTGTCGTCATCGTGCTTTTTTCAATTCCCCTTTCTAAAAATTTTGTGCTAAAATAACGCTAGGCTAATTTTCCGTGCAGATTGTCCTGATAGCCGTAAAGCTCTTGTGTAACCGTGATTTCAATGTTAGCCTGACGGTCTGCCCCCATGCAGTCTAGTACATGCTGTATCCTGCATCTGAGGCCAAAGTCGTCTGAGCTGTGCAGCCACTTGAGAAGCTCTTTCCGGCTAAAAACTGCTGTAGCCATTGTTTTGTTCCCCTTCCTGTTTTGTGAAATATGATACTGCTCCATTCATCAATCAACAATCCTGTCAACAGTATGTCAGAAACGCCCATTTGGTAAATTGCCCGGTTTTGGCTGTAGTAAAATGTTTATAGGCAAAGGCGGATTGCGCTTAAAAACTGACATACTAAAACATGAGGCTGTTTTATCAAAAAACTATAACAAAAGGTTGGTACAGTAAAATGACGGCTAACGAAATACTTGAAAAATGGGCAGTGTTTTCCAAATATGACCCGGATCAGAAAACTTACATGCTCGGCAACAATTCATATGATGTGAAAAAAGGCAACGACCTGATATCGAAAATACATAACACTTATGACAAGTCTGGCGGCCTTGCCGTGATATACGCCAAGCTGCTTTGCGCGATGCTGCTCAAAGACCGGAAAGCCTCGTTCCACGACATTCTTTCCAATCCACATGAATACGAAACCGCAAGGGAGATGTGGGGCATTTTCAACTCCGTCGAAGTCCTTGCGCTGGAAAAGCAGTACATGTCGAAAATAAGCTCAATGGCCGAAAGCATGGTGAAGGGCAGACTGATTGGCGATGCCGGCGGTGCGGCATTTGACGCGGAAATGCTTTTTAGAGCGGTCGAAACCGCAATCAACGGCTTGGAAAAAGTCCGCACGGACCTATACGCCAAAGGGGACGTCGTCGGGTCAATAGCAAAAATAAGCGCGCACGTACACGTTTTTGAAACCCTTGGCGACTGCCTGATTGCTCTTGAGCGGGCTGAAGACGGAATGTATTTGTGTTATATCAGGATGCGTGACAGCGCCGATGGCTATTTCGGATTTTTCGTTAAGAACAACAGAAACTTGTTCTCCGTCCATGAAAGGGTGGACGAGGCTTATGCGGGTTCGCACAAAATGAACAGAAACGCGAGGTATGCCGAAAATAAACTGTACGACCTGTTCCCATACGAGCATATGTTCTCATTCAGCGAACATGATTATAAGGGCTATGCGACCAGGCATATCATTGATGCCGATGCCCTTTCGCTCTTTAACCTCGGGCCGGGGGCGTATTATCCGATCATTGTCGCCGCCAGCCTCTTGAAGTCAAAATTCGAGGGGTCCGAAATAGATTCCCCGCTGACATATACCGACTCATTGCTGCGTGTGAACCTGCTGCCGGACGGGGGCAGCGGCGAGGAACTGGCCGTATTGGAGAACAGCCTTATTGCCCGGCAGCATGACGGCCTGACCCTTGGCTTCACGGTCAGCGGCATAAAGTCCGGTGCTTACGCGGCTGAATTTCACTATAAGGAAAACGAAGGGGCTGCCCACAACGAAACCGGAATATTCAAAAATGAAAACCAGCTTTTCGTCCAGCTATACGGAGACGGCTTTGACTATGACTTCTCCGAAGCATTAAGAGCCAATACCCACCTGCTGTTGCCCGGGAAGGGTACGGAAAAGGACTCGGAGCCAAATAGCGAGTTTGTGGGGACTGAAAAGCGCATGAAGCTTCAGGCATACTATGCGGCCCGGAAAGCGCTGGCCGAACACATTGAGGGTAAGATGGATGAGGAGCTGAAATTTTTTCTTAACTCTTTCGGCGATGTCAGAAGATGGTATATCCCGGCGCTGACCGGCAATATTGAGAAGCTCAATGAAATTATCCGCGATTATGCCATAGACGTCCAAAACGGCAACAAGCGGTTTTGTGAAGCTGGATGGCGCTCTACTAATGAACCTTTGTTCTCAGTCGTGCGCGTTGACGGCACATACCCGGTAGACACTGACAGAATTCTGAACAGCGAAAAAAAAGGCGAGAGATTTAGATTTACATGTAATATAACGGGCAATCTATGCAATGTTTTCTTTGTAATAAAGCCCAACAACCATGAAGCGCTTAAGTTGTTGACAGGATTGGCTGAGTTGCCTAAAATAATCCAAGGATGGCAATGCAGCAGATATGTCGGAAATCCGATTCTGAACATGGTTGATCCGGTTGACCAATTGAAAACGCCCTTTGAATACAGCAATCACATCTTTGGCAAAGCTTACACATATTTCGATTTCGCATTTGCCGTCGGGTTTTCAAAAAGGGGATTAAATAAACTGCTGGCAGCCCATCAGCCAGCCGAACGCTAAGGAAAAGGTGGTTATGCAATATGAGCAAATTGTTTTTTACAGCCGACACGCATTTTGGACACGAGAACATGATAAAGTACGAGAGGTGCCAATTTGCGTCTACTGAAGACATGGATGCCACCATA
>Ga0099364_10006805_pt1 | contig 16554 bp, 18 predicted proteins | sample TergutTh196P3_FD_73070 | JGI IMG/M metagenome (GOLD analysis project Ga0099364, IMG submission 73070) | Microcerotermes parvus P3 segment gut microbial communities from Pointe-Noire, Republic of the Congo - Th196 P3 | ecosystem: Host-associated > Arthropoda: Insects > Digestive system > Gut ... | reverse complement strand
TGAGGTATTCCGCCTATAGCAGAAAGCATGCCCAAATGTAATCGTTTACATTTGGGTAATGTTTTGCCCATTCATGCAGAAAAGGTTCTTCCTTTATTTTATCTACTTAGTTTGCCAGGCATTGGCTGGGTACCTTGGTGATATAGGCGGTGCACTACACCACAACCAGCGGTGTGGGCAAGTGTGCGACCATAGGTCGCCTATGAAAAAATCCTTATCTGTCTGGCTGACTATGGCACATAATTACCGGATAAGTGCTGGTAAAGGGCAGGCTGCGACCCCTGGGCTTGCCTGCCCTTTGCCGGAATTTATATGGGTTTTTGTGTGCCATGGTCAGCCCGGCAGATGAGGCCTTAGCCTCCTAAGCCAGCCTTAACCGCATAGATTGCTACCTGGGTACGGTCACGAAACCCAGTTTTATGTAATACCGAAGAAATATAATTACGGATTGTTCCTTCGGTTAAGCAGAGTTTTTTGGCAATTTCTTTGTTGGTATATCCCAGCCCTACATAACCCATGATCTGCATTTCTGAACGAGAAATACTGCGGGGTAGTATTGCTATGGAACGATCATTGCGTTCCTTTGTAATGTGCGAATTAAGCATATTTTCTGTTAAACCTGCAGTGATTGTTTTAATTTTTTTGGCTATTTCCGGAGCTACAAGGCTTCCTCCATAGTATACGGCTCGTATTCCATGGCATAAAAGCTTATTACCCGGCTCTTTGGTTATGTATCCGGAAATACTGTTAAAAATGTTTGAAAAAACCCTTTTATCCTTACCATCCCAGTTGACAATTATTGAAGTCCTGGGAGAACGATACTTAATTAAGGCTGCGGTTTTAATTCCGTCTCCCAAAGGCAGATTGGTATCCATTAAAACTATATCCGGTTTTAGACTGTCTACCAGTTTTATTGCTGTATAGCTGTCGCCTCCCAATCCGACAACTGTAAAATCATTTTGATTTGATAGAAATTCACAAAGCTTATTCCGGTATTCCTCATGGCTGTCAACAATTAGAATTCGAATCATTTTTTACTCCTGCGGATAATTCTTGCTATGTATATTATTTTTATCGGCTTGGCAAGTATCGTATAGGATTTTTATAGAAAAAAAATGACATTAGACATCAGCTATTAGACGTTATAACAGCTAATAGCTGATATACAGCCAGTAGTCGACATATATGTATATGCAGAGTGGTAAAAAAAGCCCCCAAAACAGGGGCTTTAAAATTAGTTACGAATTTTTTTCTTGGGAGTTTTACTTTGTAAAACTCCCCACATTACAGTAAATAATTATTGACTGTTGTTATCTTCACCTTAGTGGTTTAGTCCTACCTCACTGTAATAACTGCCGAACCAAATCTTGATGAATCCGGATTAAATATTGCAACAACATAAAGGGTTGTTGCAGTTTCATTTGCTCCAATTCTAAGTAATCCATTGCCGGTAATACTGGTTCCCGAAGAAACTGTTCCTGTTCCGTCCGGATTCGTACCAACCCTCCATGACATGGGCGGATTTGGATTGGTATAGCCAGAAACCGTGGCAGTAAACTGGAAGGTATTTCCCCTTCTTATTGTTTGAGTAGATGGATGTACAACTACACCGCTTACTATGACAGGCGGCGGTTGTTCTGCGGGCGGCTGCACTGTTGGTGGTTGTTCTGTCGGCGGCTGCTCTGTCTGCGGACGCCCTGGCTGTCCCGTAGGTTGGCGCCCCGGCTGTCCTGTTGGCGGGCGCCCCGGCTGCCCTGTCGGAGGTTGAGTCGGCTGCCCTGTCGTAGGTTGAGTCGTCGGAGGCTGAGTCGGTGGCGGTTGAGTCGGTGGAGGCTGTTCAGCAGGGACAGTCACTGTAATAATAGAGCTGCCAGATTGCGCTGGATCAAATGCAGAGGCTGCAAACACAAATAATGTTGTTGTAGTTTCATTTACAGCAATTGTTAAAAGTCCATCGCTGTTTATGCTAGTTCCAGATGAAACTGCTCCGGTTCCTGCAGCATTAGAGCTCACTCTCCAGGTTACAGCAGTATCCGGATTGTTTGTACCGGTTACTGTAGCTAAAAATTGTATTGCACTGCCTGCAGGTACTGTTAGATTACCAGGAGCAACAGAAACTCCAGTTACTATCGGCCTTACAACAGTGACAGAAACACTCCCAAATCTGGAAGGATCCACTGTAGATGTTGCTATAATATAAAGCAATGAAAGAGATTCGTTTGCTGCAACAGTAAGCACTCCATTATGACCTATACTTGTTCCAGGTGTAACTGCTCCAGTCCCCGCAGGGTTGGAACTGACTGTCCATGTAACAGTATTGGCAGGATCATAAGTTCCTGTAACTGCGGCATTGAATTGAAGGGAACTTCCGGCTCTTATAGTTTGGTTTACAGGGCCAACAGCGACATTGCTTACAGTGGGAACAACAACCGTAACAGGTACACTACCGGATATACGGGGATCAACAACTGATGTTCCAAAAACATAAAGAGTTCGTGCGGTTTCGCTTGGAGCAACTGTAAGTACTCCGTTATTGTTAATATTTGTTCCTGGCGTAACAGCTCCGGTTCCGGCAGTATTGGAACTGACTCTCCAGGTGACAACACTGTCTGGGTTATTTACACCTGTTACAGAGGCTTGAAATTGTAAAGATCTGCCGGTTACTACTGTCTGATTTACCGGACTAATGCTTACAGAATTTACTCTTACAACCCTTATTTGTATCATATTTGATTGTTCTGTTTCCATTGATACTGCAAATACGTATATAACAAGGGCAGTTTCGTTTGCTGCTACTGTCAGTACCCCTGTTTCGGATATCTGTGTCCCAGCAGCTAAAGATCCGGAACCGTCGCTTGTCGAACTGATAGACCAGCTTATACTTCTGCCTGATGCACTTAAACGGAGAGATCCGCCTGCTAATACCGATGATACATTGTTTTCTGCTCTAATAATAACAGCACCTGAGCCGAAACTAACACACCCAATAATAAAAAGCCCAATTATAGCTATTAGTAAATTAGATGAAAATTGTAAGGATAATTTTTTCATGGTAGCTCCTCAATATAGAGTATATCATATCATCGGGAAAAACTCCACATACCCCGGCCTTCCCGGCGGGCTTCCTGCTCCAAAAGCCGGAATTGGATATTAACCCTATAACCTCCTACTTTTTAAATAAGATTTTTAATTCATCCACACTGTCTGCGGAAATCCAATCTGCTAAACCCTCTTTCCAAACCAAAGCTTTCTTTTTTAGATCACCTTTTTTTACCAGCCCGTCAAGTTTAGCCCAGTCAAAAGGACCTGCCTGCTTTCCTTTTAACGCCACATAATACTGAACAGGCGGAAGATTTTGCCAGGGGGCAGCGGATGGCAAAGGCGGAGGTCCGCTTTTTTTTCCTTCTGTACCGAGCTTTTTAAGCTCTTCCCCGGCATAGGGATGGTCAGGATTAAGTTTCAGGGCTTTTTTATAATCCTGCCGGGCAAGATCATTTTTTCCTGATTCTTTATATGCCGCACCGCGATTATAATTATAATCTCCTTCGCATGGCAACTGGCCTTTGGGACTTAGTTCTATAGCCTTGCTATAATCAATAATGGCTGCTTCGTACTTTTTTTGATGATAATAAACAGTAGCCCGATTGGAGTAAACTCTTGCATTATCAGGTGTGAGTTCAAGGGCTTTTGCGTAAGACGCAAGGGCTTTTTCATAATTTCCCAGTTTTCTGAATTCAACTCCCGCAAGACGTAACTTTTCCGCTTCAGCTGCTTTTGGAGAAATATAGTATGGTTTTTTGCCTGAAAACAGGGGGCTTTTCTTTTTTTCTGCCGGTTTTACCTGTCCGTTCTTTACCATCGTATCATATACATCTTTCCAAAATGGATATATTGCAAGCATTTCTTCAACAAATTGCGAATCACTCCATAACTCCAAAGGTATTTTCCAGGCCACATCATCTCTTTCTGCCGGCAGCTCAAGATAATTTGGCAAAGACTCCAGCCAGAATTTCTTTACATTAAGAACTTGCATGTATTGGTAATAATCACTATCCCAACCATTATTTATTATATTTCCGCAGAATTGGTGATTTTGCCAGTACTTATCCGGCACCTCATCACATCCAATTTCTTCATTGCCCAGTGAATCCAGCATTTCAAAAATTTCATCTTCTGTCATGGTTTTATCCTTTATATTTTTGTATACTTATAAGCATCCCAAAGAGTTTTAAGCTGGATTGTTAAGCCATGTAAAACCTTTGATACTATAGTTTCGTTTGATCGATATTCTAACTCTTTGAAAATTCCATTTTCGAAAACATATACTTTTACAAGCTCTTGTTCTGGATCAATTAACCAGTACTCATTTACTTTAGCTTTCAGGTAAACATCATAAAGTCTTGAAAGTTCATTTTCTGATACGGAAGGAGAAAATATTTCAATAACCAGGTCCGGCGGGCCAAGTATCAAACTCTCTCCATTATGCATAATTGGATTATTCCAGGCTCTCTGAGTACCCTTACTTAGCATGTTTCTGTCAGAGATTACTACCAGCTCCGGGCTCACAACTGTATCATCGGAGTTATCGTCCTTTGGGAATAGTCTTACATCCATCCCTGAAAAGGCACGGCTGCCTTTATCTTTTAGCAGCTCATTTAATTCAGCGAATAATTGAATTGAAATAGCATAAAATTCTGTTGGATGTTCGTTAAAAAGAATAGCTTCACCATTGATCAGTTGATATTGATTGGGGGCTTCATATACCCCAAGAAAGCCGGGAGGTAAGTCGTCTTTATTGCCAGGATTTGAATAGGTACCCTCGCGGCATTTCCATTTTAGATAATCATTGTAAGTATATTGTTTTCCGCTTACCGGTTCATCTGTACTGCTAATCATCATGTTCTCCTTTACATTATCTTATTCACCTCATTTTATTATGAATTGTGATAATTGTAAACATCTTCGATTCTTTTCTTTATCTCGTCTATTTCATGCCCATTGACTGAAGCTGCCCTGATCGCATGTTCAAAGTCTATTTTTGCATGAACCCAATCGCCCCATTCAGCATAAGTAATTCCTCTATTTACCAGGGCATGGGCATTGGGCGGCTCAAATAGTTCTATTGCCCTGGAAATATCGCAGAAGGCTTTTACTGTATCCTCCAGCAAATCATAAGCGGTAGCACGGTTTACAAATACTTCCGGTTCCAAATAACCCAGATTTATAGCCTTGGTAAAATCGCTAATTGAGTCTTTTAAGTACTCACCCTTTTTATTACCCTGAATTAATTTATATTCATACTTCTCAAGAAAACAATAGCCTCTTTTAACATAAGATAAAGCAAAATTTGCATCATGATTTATTGCTAAATTGAAATCTCTAAGGGCTAAATTATATTCTTTTTTGCAATAAAAAACCGTACCGCGGTTAACCAGATATTTGGCGGTTTCAGATACGTCAAAAAAAATACTATGTGTAAAAGCTGTTATTGCTTCATCATATACGCCTTCTTTATAACGTTTACAGCCAAGCTTGTTAAAATTCTTGGCAATGGTTTTGTAGTTCATGATAGATAGTTTATCCAATTCACAGTGTCATAAAGTGATATAGTTAAATTAAAAAAAAGTTTATTGTTAATTTTACCATAGCATCATATGACATATTGATTGCTGTATTCATTTATTATGGGAAATCCACAAGACCACATCACGGAAACCAATTTTTCTAAATGGTTTTTAAACCGTGGAAATGAGTATTCAAAAAAAAATAATTACAAACTTGCCATTGCTTCTTATAGCTGGGCTATAGCATTTAATAATGATATTTTAGATCCATCGATGCATCATAGTCATGTTTTTGAATATATTTGGGTAGCAACTAATGCCGGAGGAACTCAAAAATCAATTGATTATTCGAATGCCGGTTTAAAAAGTGCAATACACGGCAATTGGGAAGAAGCACTTAATAATTTCCTGCTTGCGATTGATACGGATTTATTATTTGCTGAAACCTTTGCCAGTAAAGATTATCATCTGGTAAACCACAAAATTAAATCTGTATTAAGAGATGATATTAGCAAAATAAAAATTTCAAATAAACAATACACATTATCTTTGGGTAATTGTATTTATTCTTTTCCTGATGAATATAGAAATTGTGTTAAACCTCAGCGACTTAACAATGGTATTGACGACAATTTCTTTTTAAGTCTGCAGGATTTCTGTGAATCCAACGGCAGGGAAGTCTTTATTGAAAAGTGTTTTTATGGGGTTTTTTCTGACTATATGAACGGAGAACACAAGAAAGATATGCTTTTACTAAAAAAGATTGTAAACCTAGATATTATGGAGATAATAAACAAATTGACAAAGTTTGAATGTGATGGAAAAAACGATCTTTATCGTATGGTTGATATTATTTATTATCTACTTACCCTTCAAATAAAGGAGAATAAAGAATGAAAACAAAAGCCTATTCTGTGTATAATTTATGATTCACTTTCTTTTTGATCTTTTGTATTACCATCTGGTAACTGTTTTTTTCTCTTCCATGCGCTTCTGCAGTCATAGCCCCATACTCTTTACTGCCAAACAATAAATAATATTTATTATCCGGTTTATGTCTTCTTTTATTCCGATGGGACAGAAAAATTATTAAGAATATTCCCCCTTGTTTCCTCAAGTTCGCACGTTTCAAATAGCACCTTAATAATTCCTCCAAATTAATCCCTATCTGCTCCAAACCCAATTTTGAAAGCAGTTTCTTTGTTCAACTGTTCTTCCTGACAAAGCTTGATGAAGCGCTCAAGGGAAGGTTTCATTCCGTTGAGTATAAAATCTATAGTACATTTGCGGGAAATATTCTCAATTTGCCCTCCTGACAAGTCAAATTTTGCCGCCAGATGGGCAGCATCTTCTTCAGATATATCAGGAATCATGTTTTTCCAAATCTTTTTTTTGGACACCGTATCCGGTTTTTCAAATTCTATTTTGTATAAAAACCGTCTTTCAAAGGCCTTATCAAGGTTTATCGTTAAATTCGTGGTGGCGATGAGAATCCCGTCTAAGTTCTCCATCTCTTGAAGAATAATGTTCTGAATGGAATTCTCGGTTTGTCCCGGCCCGCTTCGGGCCTGGGGCAGCTCCTGGCGTTTTCCCAATATGGCATCGGCCTCGTTAAAGAGGAGTATTGGGGCAAGATCACCCGATTTAACCATGCCCCTGTAACGATCAAAAACGGCCTTTATTCTCTTTTCGCTTTCTCCAAACCACATACTCTTTGATTCAGCTATATCCACTAAAACAATGTCCCGGCCTGTCTCCTTGGCTATTTGGAAAACGGTCTCGGTTTTCCCGGTCCCGGGGGGGCCGGAGAATATACATGGAAATCCAGTACGCATACCGCTTTCAGACAGGCGCTTTTTAATATTTTTATAATTGTCTTCCTTAAGCAAACCGGTTAGCTCTATGATACAGTCTTCAATTTTTTTATTGTAGTAGAGTTGTTTAATATTAATGTTTTCTACATGTATAATCTCCTTCCCTTTACGTTTTGTTTTTTCCTTTATATCAATATCAGCCAGAAACTCATCTTTAGCTTTTTGGGAAAGACGATAAAACTCAGTATCAGCCATACCCAGTTTGCAGTCAAATTCAATAAGGCCGTTTACCATGAGCTTATGTTCCCCTGATTTGAAGCGGCGTTCTATTTGAACAGCTTCCATTCGCCCTAATATTTCCCTCAAATCACCTAGATGCATTGTCTCTTTATTGTTGTGAATCAGGGCGCAGCAAAAAATCAGCATAACTATAATAGATCCTTCCCGTAGATCATATCCGTCCAGGCTTTTTACAAAGCAGATCTGCTTATTGTTTTCAAGCAGACTTTTTACTTCAATAATTAGGGAATCCAGGTCCAGTTCATCCTCTTCGGCGGCAGCAAGGAGATCCGCAACAAAATCGAAAAAATCCTGGGGGCTCAGATTACAGTGGTTCTTTGGCTTGTATTCTTCACCTTTTTGAACTGCTGTAATAACATCCATAGGAATGGAGAATTTGGGGAAATTATACTTTGCACGGCTTATAAACTTGGGAACATTTGCGTAGTGTTTATCTGCCCTAACTAATCTTTTGTTTTTTAATACTTCAAAATCTTCCAGGTACTTGAGCACCTCTAAATTTCTGCATTTAAAATCTTCTGCCAGCTTTTTTATTGACACAGGGCCATCTACAAAGTTATCTAAAAGCCAGGCAAAAAGTACTGCTTGAATATGGCTGACCTGTAAGTATGCTGAAGCGGCATCAAGGTGCTCTTTGGCCTCAAGAAAAAAATTCTTGCATAGGCCATCCTTCGATAAAAGAGTAATAATTTTTTCAAAGTGTTCGATTGGTTTCATGTATATAAAATAGCATTTTTACTGTGTCAAAGAGTGATATGGTGGGAAAAATATTTTTTGGTTTTTAATGCAGTATATCATTTTATGACACAGTGAAAGATTAAGCTTAAATTATATAGGAGAAAAAAGTGGAATTGCTGGAAAATAAAAATGCACATATTGAACTATGCTTTGTAAAAGAGGCTAATAATATTGAATTTGTCGAAATGATTGGCGGAATGGATATTTATCTATGTAATAAGCCTGAAGAAAGGGATAAAATCCTTATGGAAATTGGCGTAAAATTATTTTTGAACCATCCTTATTTTATACAAAAAAAAGTATCAAAAATAGTATTAATAAAAAATTGGCTTAGAAATATTAAAAGTACATATAGTAGAAAAAAGTACAAACCATTGCCGCCAAGTTCAAGTGGAACCGAAATTTTATCGCAGGAAGAAACAGATCAGCTATTGAAAGCAATGGATTATAAATAGTTTCTTTCTTATTTGGGTTTAACTCCCAGCGTCAATCAATCTGCCGCTTTGAAATTATACAGAGGTCTAAGACGCTGCTCCACTTCAACTGTGTCGTCTATATAATCAAGTACATCCCGTGCTTTCTTGTAAGCCATTGGGCTTTCCTCCAGAGTACCCTTGCCTATAACGCTGGACCAAATACCGCGCATTTCCTTTCGGTATTCATCAAGGGAAAGGCTGCGGGCATCTGTGCGGGTTTTCTTCCTTCCGGAACCATGAGGTGCAGAGTTATTCCATTCGGCGTTCCCTTTCCCCCTGCCCAGAACAGCTCCTTCCGCCATTGAAAAGGGGATTATCACCAGCTCATCTTTTTTCGCGGAGATTGCACCCTTACGGATTATCGATCCGGAAATATCGATATAGTTATGCACACAATCCCGATATTCTATTTCCTGTATATCAATATTAAAAAAGCCTTTGGCTATAGTCTGAGCCATCAATGCGCGGTTGACTTTGGCATAATGCTGGACTATGCTCAGGTCTGCAAGGTAGTCATCCTTATATTTACCTGATAGATACTTGATGGGACTGTCAGGTTCGGTTTCCTGCAGAGCCAGGTTTTCGTGATATTCTGCAGTATTTGCTCCAAAAATTCGTGAGCCTGAATGCACTAAAAGCCAGCGATTGTTGTTTTCATCGGCGTCTATCTCAATAAAATGATTCCCACCGCCAAGACTTCCAAGGGAAGCATAAATACGATCAGGATTTTTCCCCTGCTTTTCACATAGCCTTAGAATTTCATTTTTTAACTTGCCTGTGTCGGCTAAGTATGAATCTCCATTACTTTGGGAAACAAAGCCGTTTACTTCTTCCAGAGCATCATGCAAGGATGAGCGCACTCCCTGGCCTGAGGGAATATTCTTGCGGATAAATTTATCCAGCTTGTCAAATGCCAGTTTCCCCTGGCCCAGATTACAGGCACATACTCCGCAGCCAATATCTAACCCTATCGCAGAAGGAATGATGAGAGAATCATAGGTAGCTGTCCAGCCAATCACCGTACCTTTCCCCAGATGCACATCAGGCATTACCCTCACTATAGTTCCGGCAAAGTCAGGATGATCAAGGTACTGACGTATTTTATTTTCACAAGTTGTTTCAAGTGCCTTGGCATAAACCAAAGCCTCGTTATGCTTTCCTTTTACAGAAATAGGTTTAAATGTAATTTCAAACATTCTTTCTCTCCGTTGTTAACTTCTCTATCTTGTTCATCGTCTTTCCGTTATAAACATAAACCCTAATGGGATTCCCCCTCTCAAGCTCCCAATGACTGTGCCTTAGTGCAGAGCGGGAGTCTTTTTTCCTGTCTATCTGTTCATCTTCAATTATAGCTGCGAGTTTAGCAAGAGCGAGGCGTTTATTAAAAAGCTGGGATCTTTCTCCTCTGGCAACAACGCTTTTCCCTGTAGGAAGATGAACAGCTCTGACGGCGGTCTCTGTTTTATTAACATGCTGACCACCGGGACCTCCTGCTTTGGCTGTTTCAAAGCGTACATCTGAAGGAGAAAACAATTTCCCTGGAAGAGGTTCATAATAAGGTTTAACCTGCACAAACCAGTTTTTACGTTTATGAAAAGGTCTGTAAGAGCTCCAAAAAATCCATTGAATTATTCCTGTCCAGGAATCGGCAAATTCTTTTACAGCTTTACCTTCCAGTGTAAGCAGAGCTGATCGTATGTTTCCTTTTTTTTGGCCAGGTTCTTTTTCAATGATGTTTATTTTTATCCCCAAATCTGTCTGCTTCTGCGTCTCCTGAATCATAGCCTGTAAGGTATATGCCGCAGCACGAGCACATTCCTCAGGACCGCTCCCTGCAGAAATGCTTAACCAAATTCTTTCCGTCATTGCATCTTTCATGGTGTAAATTTACAGCACTTAGTTAGTCATAAAGTGATATACTTACACCTTCCATTGCTCCGGTCTTACATGCTAGTATCTCAAAAAGGAATCAAAAATAATGGCTGACAAAATAGACTGTCTTTTCTGTAAGATTGTAAACGGGGAAATCCCCTCAGAAAAATTATACGAGGACGATGAACTATTGGCGTTTAAAGACATAAGCCCGCAAGCGCCTGTTCATTTTTTAATTATTCCCAAAAAGCATATTGCGAGTTTGATGGATCTAGATACTGAAGATTCAGACCTGATCGGCCGCCTTATGTACCGGGCGCAGGAAACTGCAAAGCAGCAGGGGATAAAAGAAAGCGAAGGCGGCCGCTTTATCATTAATTGCAAAAAACATGGCGGACAAACTGTAGATCATCTCCATGTACATTTCCTGGGAGGGAGGCAGCTCTCCCTGCCCTTGGGTTGATAGGAATATATGGAACATAACCAACAACAAAACACGCCTCCAGAGCAACAAGATGCGGCGACCCGGCTGGGGACAGAGCCTATAGGAAAACTCCTCATACGCTTTTCAATTCCTGCCATAACAGGGATGCTGGTTCATTCTCTTTACAATATTGTTGACAGGATTTTTATTGGTCATGGTGTGGGTGAAATTGCTCTGGGCGGCATTGCCCTTGCCATGCCCATCATGACTGTGGCAATGGCATTTGGCATGCTCTTTGGGGTGGGTGCCGGTAATATGATCTCCATGAGGCTGGGGGAGGGTAAACGCGACGAGGCGGAGAACGCCCTGGATCATTGTTTCTATATGCTTGTCGGCATTGGCATTGTATTAATGGCAATCGGGATAATTTTCCTTGAGCCGCTCCTTTCAATCCTGGGGGCTCAGGAGGGAAGCGAGGCTCTTGGCTATGCCCGGAGTTATATCAGGATCATTTTCTTTGGGACAGTTTTTTCCATGGTCGCCATGGGCTTTTCACATTCGGCGAGGGCTCAGGGTTTTCCCGGGATCACCATGATTGGGATGATCATAGGAGCAGTGTTAAACATCATTCTGGATGCGATTTTTATTCTGCTCCTGGGCTGGGGTGTGGAAGGCGCTGCCCTTGCTACGATTATAAGCCAGGCCTTTTCCGCCTTTTTCTTCCTGCATTTTTCATTCAGCAAGAAAGCAGTTGTGAGGCTGCGGCCGTTAAAAATTAAACCTTCGTTCAGCATTGTCTACCAGATCATGGCATTTGGTTCTGCACAGTTTCTGCTCCAGTTTATTATGTCCGGTGTGCAGTTACTGCAAAATGCCAGCATGGGCTGGTACGGCTCCGCTGCCCTGGGTGTTGCAAACGGCGGTGATATTGCGCTTTCGGGGATGAACATAATCGGCTCGATTGCAATGTTTTTCTTTATGCCGATCTTCGGGGTGAACCAGGGTGCCCAGCCCATACTTGGATATAACTACGGGGCAAAGCAGTTTGACAGGGTGCTTAATGCATACCTAAAGGCGGTTGCCGCCGGCACCGTAATTGCAGTTACAGGTTTCCTCCTTACCATACTCTTTCCCCTTCAGCTCATCGGCATATTTACTCACGATGCCAGTGATGCCTTAATGAATTTTACACCCAGGGCAATGCGGATGTTCTTCCTCCTTATGCCGCTGAACGGCTTCCAGATAATTTCTGCCAACTTCTTTGTTGTTACAGGCCGCCCCAAGATCACGATCTTCCTTTCCATGTTAAGACAGTTCCTCGTTCTCATCCCCTGCATGCTGATCTTTGGAAGGGTTTGGGGTCTGTGGGGTGTAATCACTGCATCGCCGGTGGCGGACGGCTTCGCCTTTATCATTACCTCGTTTCTCATGTACTTTGAATTGAAGAAGCTTAGAAGGCAGATGGGGCATGATTGATAGTATTACATTATGTAGTCAGCTTGACAGATAGGCTATACCAAGTATATACTGGAGATGAGGAGAATTATAATGCTAACTACTATACAAAAATGGGGCAATAGCCAGGGTGTCCGCTTGCCTAAAGCAATTTTAGATGAGTTATTTCTCCAGGAAAATGATCAAGTTGAAATAGAAACTGAGAAAGATTCAATAATAATTAAAAGAGCTGCTCGTAAACGCCGTGCAAAAAAAAGTATTGATGAATTATTTAAGGATTATAAAGGAAAATATAAATGTGAAGAGTTAAGCAGCGGAAGACCTGTAGGTAAGGAAGTCTGGTAATGCCATACAATCCTAAACAGGGTGACATTATTTCGCTGGATTTTGACCCTCAAACCGGGCATGAACAGCGGGGTAGACGGTCAGCTCTGGTAGTTAGTAATATTCAATTCCACAAACGTACCAATCTAGCTTTTGTTTGTCCTATAACAAATTCAATAAGTAAGTTTCCGATGCATATAAAACTTGATAATAGAACAAGTATAACAGGCGAAATAATGTGTGAGCAGGCTAAATGCCTGGATATTAAAGCCAGGAATGCTTCATTTATTGAGTCTGTACCTGAAGATATCCTTGAAAAAGCAATTGACATTGTTTGTGCAATCGTTGAATAGCTAAGCAATCGAACACTGTTCGGGAACCTACCTCTTTATGTTTATTATTTATTATTTAATATTTATTATTTATTATCTAATCCTCAACTCACTTATCTCCCCAAAACCCTTCTCCGCCATATAGCTGCCTATGCCGTCTATGATTTCGTTCATTAGCGGGGGGTACACAAAAGTTGCTGAGCCTATCTGTATGGCGGCTGCTCCTGCCAGTAAAAATTCCAGGGCGTCTGAGACAGAGGCAATGCCGCCCATGCCTACTACCGGCACTGGGTTACTAGTCTGTGCTAATGCATCAACCAGCTCCCAGACCATACGCAGGGCAATGGGACGGATGCAGGGACCGGAAAGTCCTGCGCTGATATTATCAAAAACAGGTTTCCTTCTGTAAATATCTATTGCCATTGCCTTAAATGTATTCACAAGGGAAAGTGCATCGGCACCGGCTTTAACGCAGGCAAGGGCGGTGCCGTTTAAGTCCGGAGCGTTAGGCGTAAGTTTGACCATGAGGGGTTTGTTTTTAAGTTCCCGGCGGACTTTTGATGTAACGGAAAAGGCTGCCTCCGGCTCCATGCCGAAAGCCATGCCGCCGGCTTTTACATTGGGGCAGGAGATATTGAGCTCTACCATGTCTACGCTGGAGGCGTTTAAGAGGATGGCTCCTTCTATATACTCTTCCTCGGTGCCCCCGGAAAGATTGGCAATAATCACAGGGCCCAGCTCCCTTAGCCTGGGGAGTTCGTCCCGTATAAAGGCTTTAATGCCGGGGTTTTCAAGGCCTATGGAGTTCATCATGCCGGAGGGGGTTTCCAGTATCCGCTGTCCCTTGTTACCGGCTCTTGGGTTTAGGGTGAGCCCCTTTGTGCAGATTGCGCCTAACGCCTTTATGTCCAGCAGGCCTTCAAATTCCCTGCCGTAGCCGAAGGTTCCCGATGCTGCAATAACGGGGTTTTTTAGGGTGATTCCGGCAAGGTTTACTGAAAGGTCGATATTGTCCCTGGAATTATTTTTATTAGCCATTAAAGACAATCTCCCTGGCATCAAATATGGAGCCGTCCGAGCAGCAGCAGCGGTTACCGTTTATGGTTTTAATGGTGCAGCCCAGGCAGGCTCCCACTCCGCATGCCATAAGTCTTTCCATGCTGATAAAGCAGGGAACCTTTGCTGTCTTGCAGGTCTCTGCAACTGCCCTTAACATGGGTTCGGGGCCGCAGGCAAAGATCGCCCTGTATAAAGTGGGGTATAAAAACTCTGTGATCCTTCCAGCGGCGATGGAGCTGCCGGAACCCGCGCCGAAGCCCGCACTATTCCTGGAACCGCCGGAACCCGCGCCAGAGCCGTCTTCTGTGGCTATAATCAGCGAACGGCATTCCAGGTTTTTAACAATGTCCGGAATAAACGGGGCTGATCTAAAGCCGGCAAAAAAATCGAATATTATCGATTTTTGCATAACAGGCTCAGAATGCTCCTGTTTTGCAGCTTCAGCTCTGTTAAGCTCATCTGCAAAGGCAAGCAGGGGAGCAATGCCTATTCCGCCCCCGACGAGGGCGATGGGTTTGGGTTCGTTCTCTGTTTCTCCATTTTCCTCGCTGTCCAGCGGGGGTAAAAAATCGAGCCAGGAATTTCCCAGGGGGCCTGTGAGGTTTATTTCTTCCCTGGGTTGCAGGCTGGAAAGTTCGCTGCTCCCCTGTCCCTTTACTGCGATCATGAAATTTAACCGGAACTCTTCTGCGTTTTTTCCCCCGGCTTCATCAAAGTTTTCAATACTGCAGCCTGCAATGCTGATGGGGCGGCTTAAAAAAACGTTGCTTCTTAGCGGCTTTAAGAGGAAGAACTGCCCTGCGGCAGGCTGTGTACCCTGCCAGGAGATTTCAAGGCTCACCATATCCTTCGCCAGATGAGTATTGCTCAATACTTTACAAGTGTGTATTTCTTTCCTGTTTGTCATCAAGGTTATAGATTTTACCATTCGTTAACCTGGGAGCCGGCAGACCGCTATATTGTGGTCATGTTATTGGATTTGTACTCTGTCTGAATTTTCGTCTTTTTTGACCTTTAAGGTCATTTTATGGAGTTCGCCGCTTCTGGAAAGTGCCAAAACATAATCACCCATTTTTTTATCGCTTACCGCGATATGGTGAAGCACCCAATCCCTTAGAAAATATACAAAAGTGAGGGGGGCTCTGGGTTTTCCGGCATTAAATTCCTCTACCTTGGTTAAAACTTCCCGGACAAAATCCCCATGCTGCTTTTTATGTTCTGCAAAGCCGGGATAATTTACCCTTTCCATAATTTTTTCTTCAGTGCTGAAGTGGTAACCGACATAGTCCACTGCCTCGCGGATGGTCTGGATAAATGTGGCTCTGATTTTCTGCTGACCAGCCAGGCAGTTTGCAAAGAGTTTATTTGTTAGTTTTATTAATTCCATGTGCTGCTCGTCTACGAGCTTCATTCCCACAGAATAGGAACCATGCCATTGTACTACATGTTTTTCAGCCATATTTACCTCGCCTGTAAATCGTCTACAGAAATATTATACATATTTTTCAAATATTCTCAATCTATACTTGTCATATTAATTATCGGATAAAAATGCTTCTTTACCATAAACTAAAGGTCTGCCTCCATTGACCAAAAACTTTGAATTTAGTATTATTAGGCTTCCCATAGGAGGGTATAAATGAGCGCCAGTATTAGGCTCAAAAGATTCGGAACCAAAAAACGCCCCTATTACCGTATTGTGGTAATGGACAATAGGGCACCCAGAGATGGAAAAACCATCGAGGAACTTGGGTATTATCACCCAATCGAAACAGAAGAAAAGCAAATTATTTTTGACGAGGAAAAAGTACGGTCCTGGCTTGGAAAAGGGGCTGTAGTTAGTGATACAGTTCGGGGCATCCTGAACAGAAAAAACTTCTCCCTCTAAAAATATTTTTCTAAACACCCCGGCAGAACCTGTCCGGAAGTGAATTTTCTACTTGGTTTTAAAATGGAGAAAAAAAAATGGAAAAAGATCTAGTTGAATATATTGTTAAGTCCCTTGTGGACGATCCTGCATCAGTAAAAGTTTCTGTTGTAGAAGGAGAAAAGTCCACCATACTGGAATTACGTGTTGCTTCTGATGATATTGGAAAAGTCATTGGTAAACACGGCCGTATTGCCAAAGCAATCAGGACAGTACTGCAGGCCGCTGCTGCAAGAGGCGGAAGACATACAGTACTGGAGATTCTGGAC
>Ga0099364_10006804_pt1 | contig 16557 bp, 14 predicted proteins | sample TergutTh196P3_FD_73070 | JGI IMG/M metagenome (GOLD analysis project Ga0099364, IMG submission 73070) | Microcerotermes parvus P3 segment gut microbial communities from Pointe-Noire, Republic of the Congo - Th196 P3 | ecosystem: Host-associated > Arthropoda: Insects > Digestive system > Gut ... | reverse complement strand
AAAAAACTAAACGCCTACATGACCATCGAAGCGTCCTTCATCATACCGCTGGTGATTGGCACATACATGTTTTTGATTTTCGCCTCCTTCTATCTGTATAACAAATGCGTCATAAACCAGGATAGCTACATCAAAACCTATCGCGCCAGCACCTTCACCTATTGGGAAGGCGGCTACGGCGAAGTCGCATATGGAGTACTAGCCGGACGCAGCGGCAGCAAAGGCCGGGAATATATAGAATCGGTGAGCGACTATGGACATTACCCGTTTTTTTACTTGCAAGATGAAAACATTATATCCATGCAGGCCGGATTCATCACACCGGAAATATTTGTGTCATTGAGCGTGAAAGGCTCTGCCGATTCATTCCTCGCGGAAAAATACGCCTTGGACATCAACAAGATATCACTTATCACAAATCCCGTTTCCCACATAAGAAAAGCAAGGAGAGAAGAAAGGAGGGACGAAACAAATGCTGGAGATTAAATACCAAAAGGACATGAGCCACAATTATCTGATTATCAAAGGGCCAAAAACCCAAAAGAGCGAAGGCTTTCAATTAAGGATGATGACAGAAAATGAAATACCGGGCTTGCTAAGCGCCGAAAGACGGCATATAAACGGCGAGGATTTTATTTATTATGAAATAAACTCGATGCAGAGCCTAAAGACTATCTTTGAACGGCGCAAAATCGACAAAAAAGCAGCGCTCCTGTTGCTGGGTTGCCTGCGGCGGGTGTTGCGGGAGTTGCGGAACTATCTGCTGAGCGAGGATGGCTTGATTTTGGATCCGGAATACGTGTTCATAGATTGGGAAAAAGAAGTAGTCCGCTTTGTCTATTATCCCTACGAAAGCGAAACCGAAGCGGGGCAGTTTAAGCTGTTGATGGACTATCTGGTGCGGGTGATGGATCATCGTGACGAGCAGTTGATAGATGCCATATATGGCCTCTGCCAACTGGCGGAGAGAAACACCGTCCTGACGGCGGACCTAGAGCGTCATCTGGCGCAAATATCCCATGCACCCACGCAAACAACGCAGTGGATGGAGCCGGACGATGGTGGCATGGAAATAAATTATGCCACCAGTGTTGAAAAAGAAACGCCGGCAATGCCTCATGCGCCATACGGGGTGGAGGGGGAGAAAAAAGATGACGGCAAACGCAAGCAGAAGACGCGAGTCTTGATAATGTGTCTTGTATCGGCGGGCGGCGCGATATGCTGCTTCCTGTATCAACTGTTGTTCAGATTGTCTGCTGGAGAAAGATTACTTTCTTATATACTGCTTACGGTGTTCATCTTGTTTTTCCTAATGATGGGCGTGATTTATCTGCTGCTTACATTGCGCATGGCGAGAAAAGATGAGGGCGCGGCCATATCCACGGAGCCCAGTTTTAGCACAGCGGAGGAAGAATACCGGGAAACACCCATTGCCGCCATGCCGGACGAGGATTTTGGCGATACCGTATTTTTGGCCAATACACCGGAGGAAGGCGAAAACAAGCTCTATGGCTTGAATAAAGCGGGCAAGCACATAATAGATTTATCCAGCTTTCCATTTACAATCGGCAAGCTGGCGGAAAACACGGATTTTTGCCTAAAAGACGCATCAATCAGCCGTATCCACGCGCAATTTTCGCAAAAAGGTGGGGCCGTATACATGACAGACCTAAACTCCACCAACGGTACATTCAAAAATGGCATAAGGCTGGAGCCCAGCGAAACTGTGGCCCTGGCCCTGGGCGATGAGATACGCCTGGGACGGCTGGAATTTTGTTATAGATAGATGAAAGAAACTGTTCACTGGTGGGGGAAGATGTGCTATACTTATCCCATCAAACAAGCCGTGCAAATGGCGGAAAGAGGTAAAGGTGGATAAAGTGTCAAGACTGGAATTGTTGACCTTATTGCTGTCGATACAGGCATTGTTGGAAAGCGGCAATGTAGATAAAGCCAAAGAAATTATTGATGAAGTGATAACGGAGGCCAGAGCAAAGCGGAATTGAGAAAGTTGACCACAAAAGGGGCAAGCTTCGGCTTGCCCATAAAGGAGCAGCCCAATGAAAATCAACATATACTACGGGGGTCGCGGTTTGATTGACGACCCTGGCCTGACCGTCATAAACAAGATGCAGGCTGTTTTGGAAGAGCTAAATGTCAAGGTGGAGCGCTATAATTTATATGAGCTGAAAAACAGTATCACCACCTTGCCGCAAACCCTGAAAGCGGCGGACGGTATTATTTTGGCAACAACAGTGGAATGGTATGGCATAGGGGGCAATATGCAGCAGTTCCTCGATGCTTGCTGGCTATATGGCGATAAAGAAAAAATTGCCAAGATATACATGTGTCCGATAGTGATGTCCACCACCTATGGCGAGGCGGAGGGGATGCTTAATCTCACCGTGGCCTGGGAGATTTTAGGCGGCCTGCCATGCAACGGCTTTTGTGGCTATATCACCGATGTGGCACTGCTGGATAAAAATGAAGATTATACACGCATCATCGAAAAAAAGGCGGAAAACCTGTACCGCACCATCAAGCAAAAGCTACCCAGCTTTCCCGCCAGCAACCAGGCCGTTAAGCAGATGGTTCAAGTAGACAGAAACATAGACCTGACCCCGCAGGAATCGGAGCAACTATCGCAATACGCCGCTGACGAATCCTACGTTCAACGGCACAAAGAAGATATTCAGGAGTTGACCAGTCTCTTTCGCGATATGATGTATAATGGCGGGCAAGAAGAAAGTGAAGACTATATTGCCGATTTTAACAAGTGTTTCAAACCCCAGGCCGGCTTCAGGGCACTGTATAAAATGAATATCGAAAAGCATAAAAGGCCTCTGTACATAGACATTAGCGGTGCCACGTTGGAAATGGCATATGTTGACAAGTCAAACGAAACAGCGGATGTCGAGATGGGTATGGACAGTCAAACAATGGAAGACATTGTCCTTGGGCGGATGACCTTCCAACGCGCCTTTATGACCTCGAAAATGAAGATGAAGGGTGATTTTAAGACACTTAGGACATTAGATTTATTGTTTGACTTTACAAGTGTTGACAAGTAATCCATTCTTTTGTATACTGTGCTTTACTGGCAGTCAAGGAGAAGTACTCAAGAGGCTGAAGAGGCGCCCCTGCTAAGGGTGTAGGTCGTTTGCGCGGCGCGAGGGTTCAAATCCCTCCTTCTCCGTTCCAAAGACAGGTTAAAAGTGTCGGGGATTATGTTTTTACTGCCCGGCTACGCCTTTTTCCGCTTCGGGCTCTCCCGCTATAAGTCGACCGGCTCGTGAGGGCGGGCTACCACTGTCAACTCCCTATTCTTCCCGTCCAACGCAAAGCGCCCTTGGCCGCCCGTAGTCTTTAATACATAATCCCCGCGGAAGCCACACAGTGATACTTTGCCGTTTTCATCCGTGGTCAGGCTTTCTTTCGTCCACCATTCACCCTTGATTTTTTCCCGCAGGGCCGCAAAGACCGGCTTTTCGCTGTTGTCTGCGCGTAGGAAGCCCGCCGGGGCCTTCAGCCACAGACCGTCCACGGGACTCCAATGCGTAATCGCCTCGACTGCGGGATGGGCAAAGAGCAGTTCGTACATCTCCACCACCTCGCGGGCCTGGCGTTCCTCGCCTGCCGGGGTGGACGGCCAGCGTTCCACTTGCCAATCGTTCAAATCGACGATATGCGGCGGCATGATGTCGCCGGAAATAATCGTGTTTTCGGTAAAATGGACGGGCAGGCCGAAGTGGGTGAAGCGCTCCAGCACTGACTCCACCTTCCCCGCCCCCCAGTAGCCTTGGTGCTGGTGCGACTGCACACCAATGACGTCTATCGGGAAACCCGCTTCCAGGCAGCCGTCAATCAATATTTCATAATTGGTCGAAATGTCAAAGTCATTGAGCAGCAGGGTGGCGCGGGGATTGGCGGCCCGGGCGGTATCAAAGACCTCGCGGATCATGCCGAGGCGTCCCAGCTCCTTGCAGACACGGGTGATGGCGTTATCATATTTGTCGAAAATCGGCATGATGACGACTTCGTTGATGACGTCCCACATGTCAACCGTGCCTTTATACAGGGTGACATCGCGCTCGATGCGCCGCAGGGCTTTCTCCAGGATTTCACGGTTTGAGTATTTCATCAGCCAGTCGGCCCAGGCCGTATGCCAGCAGAGAGGATGTCCTTTTAAGGTGACATTCTTTGTCTCCAGCCACTGAGCCCCCGCCATGACACGGGCGTGGTCGGGCTTGCCTTCCTCCGCCTCGTAGCGGCCCAGGTAGAAGGGGAGGGTGAAGAAGTTATGCAGTTCCAGCAGTTTCTCGAAACGTTCCTCTAAAAAAGTCCACCGTTCGGAAGATATGGCCGTTCCGTCCGGCGCACCGCCCGCCAGTTCCACGGCATCGAAGCCACCGATGCCGAACAAAAATTCATGGCGGGTCTGGCAAATTTCTACCGTTTGCCCGGCCAAAGGGCTGCCATCGGCGCGGATGATTGTCAGGGTGGTGTTGGCTTTGCGGTGTTCGTATGATTTTTTGCTCATGAGTTATCTTTTTCCTTTCTCACGCCCATCACTCCGGCGGTGGATCCCATCCGCCTTCTTCCGTCGGTGGCTCCTCTGGTGGCGGCGCGGTCAATACATGGACGACATGGACGATATGGTCTATGCTGCCGGTCGCGATGGCGGCGTTAATTTCTGCCTGGGCCTCCGGGTCATGGGTGGCCGTGCCCACCGTCAGGCTGCGGGGTACGGCGTTATAGCTGCTGGAGTTCATCTGGATGCGTTCCGTCTCAGCCCCGTCTATGTATATCACCTTCCACAGCCGGGCTTTGTAGCCTATATAGGCGGACTGGATGTGCGTGTAGCCAATTGGCTGGGCGGCATTCACATATATGGTTTCGCCCTGGGGAATGTTTTCTTCCAATATCTCATTTTCAAAAACAATGCTTCTGTTTGCTGGCCGCTCCTCCTTGCCATAGATGGTAAAGATGATATTGCCGTCCGATGTTGTCTGAGCATCTATATAGATCGGCATGTCGAGATTATTTTCAAAGCGCAAATCCCAATTTGCGGACTCGGTAATCATCGCATCAAAGGCCGGAGGTAAATACGACACCATCATCGAATGGGGGCGGCGCTCGGTGATGTCCAGCTCCGTCAGCAAAGCGGCATTATAGAGGGTGGAAGATACTTGGCAAATGCCGCCGGCGATAGTGTCCACCAACTGCCCGCGCGAAAAGGAACCCGCTTCCAAATAGCCGTTTTCCCCGCTGAAAGGCGTGATGGCCGGCAGGGTGGCAAACTCTTCCCCGGGATATACCAATGTGCCGTCAATCAGTTCCGTGGCCCGGGCAATATTAGTTCTGCGATTATAGTTCGAGGTGGAAAAACTGGTTTTAAACGTAGCCAGGACGTCCGTTAATTGGCTAAGCTCTTCGTATGTGCCGCGTGGCTCGGTCACCAGCACTTCCAGATATATGTCGGCATCATCCTTTTGCCATTCTTCATCCAAATAATCCATTACTATATCTATCGAGCTGCGTATATCCACCGCATAGCCCGCCCGACCTTCACTGACCACTATCTCGCCGCCGGACCTTGTCATCGTGGCATCAACGGGCTGCTCGTCCAGCTCCTCGCCATGTTCCATGATTATATCCGCGATCATCGCCGAATCGAAGTAATACTCCAGTTCATAGATCACATTGGAGTGTTGCAAATCCTTTAGTGCTTTATAGCGGGTTATGACGTTACCTTCCTGCCCCAAGGCGACGGCTTCCCTGATAATCTGGGGATTAGCCCAGCCAAAACCCATTTCATCGGCAGTGATGCTGACATGATGATTATCTGTGCTGTGCAGGGTAATCTGCTTTTGCCCCAACTCGCGCACATACTCCTGCACCAGGGCAAAGGCTTCCTCAGCCGTTTTGCCACCCAGCGAAATGTCATCAACGTATATGCCCTCCAGGACAGTCGGTTTGGTGTTCGCCCGGCTTATGTCCGCAGGTATGAGGGCGAAAATAATAAACGTCACCATGAACACCAAGACATATCCCAGCGCTTTACCGATAATACGCATATAATTCTCCTTAGCTTTACGTTCCCGGATAAATGTGTTAAAGTAGGTACAGGATGGTGGGGATGACCAGCGCCATAATCAAAATCAAAATTATAATGGTTGATATGATTTTCCGGGATTTTTTGCTGTAAAAGTTAAACATATTGACCTTTCAAGATAAATCACTCTACAGAGGTAATTATATATGAACTTTATCCTTTTGGCAACTTCCATTATTTTTTTCTTCTGGGTTTTTGCAAAGGCAAAGGCCGCCAAAAATAAAGAAGCGGAGCAAGATAAGGCTTTTTGGGAAAGAGAGAGCAGGGCCAACAGCACGCGCAGAAAGCCGCTGGATGACCTGGATTACATAAACATTCCCTTCGATGCGCTGCCCTTTGACAAAATGTGCGATGATGAGCAGATTGCCAGTTACCATGCAACGCTGCGGGTGCTGGCCGAGACCCCCATCGTCAACCTCTCCTGCATATCCAATACGGAGCTAAAACTACGCTATGGCGCCCCCAACATCACCCTTTTGTCAAAATACGACTCCGCCTATACCGCCCTGGCGCGGACACTGCAACAATGGGCGCAGGCACTATATGAAGCAGGTTATGTCGACGCAGCCCGCCTGGTGTTGGAATTTGCCATTCAGACAAAGACCGACATCAGCGCCACTTATCTGTTGTTGGCGCGTATTTACCGTGATGCGGGGGAAGCGGAAAAAATTGCCGGGTTGATTGCGATGGCGCAGGGTCTGGATTTGGCCGCCGGCAAACGGATAGCACAGAAGTTGCGGGATTTATGACAGACAAACGGGCAGCAGGTTGCCGCCCCTACGGCCCCGGGCAATCATTGCTGAGAAAACAATCACCGCAACGGGGCGATATAGCCTTGCAGATGGCGCGCCCATGGGCGATGATTTGCAGATTATAACGAATCCAATGCTCCTTTGGCAGCACGGCCATCAGCTCAAATTCTATTTTGACGGGGTCGTTCCCTTGGCACAAACCCAGCCGCTTGGACACGCGCATTACATGGGTATCCACAACGATGCTGGGCTCGCCAAAGATATTACCGCGAACAACATTGGCGGTTTTTCTGCCCACGCCCGGCAGGGCCACAAGATCTTCTATTGAGCGGGGCACTGCGCCGCCATGACGCTCATGGATGGCCGCAAAGCAAGCCTTAATATTGCGCGCCTTATTGTGATACAGGCCGGTCGGACGGATGATGCCTGCCAACTGGCCCAAATCGGCCCCGGCCAAGGCCGCCGGGCTTCCATATGTGGCGAACAATGTTTTTGTGACTTTATTCACGCGCTCGTCCGTGCATTGGGCGCTCAGGATCGTCGCACAGAGCAGCTGCCATGCGTTTGCATGATTCAGGTAGCAAGGAATGTCCGTACCGTAATGTTCATCCAGCAATGCCAGCATTGTTGCAATAGCAGCGTTATCCATGTGTCCGGATCCTCCACTTGGAATGTGCACCTTAGATTCTGGATCTAAGATGCACATTGTGCTTTGTCTTTCATGTTGGCTCCTTTTCTTTTGGGAGGAAGAAGATGCCTCTGCTTGTATATAATATATCGGTGTTTTTGTGGAAATTTTTAGGGCATTATCACACTATGAATTTATTCATTACGGCCAGCAGTTGGTTAAAGCTCACCGGTTTTGCCACATGGTCGTTCATCCCCGCCTCGCGGGTTTTCTGAACATCCTCGACAAAAGCATTGGCCGTCAGGGCGACTATCGGCAGGCTCTCCGAATCCTCTTTTTTTAGGCAGCGGATGGCTTTGGTCGCATCGTAGCCGTTCATCACCGGCATCTGCATGTCCATGAAGACAAGGTCATAATAAAACGCGGGGGCCTCCGACACCTTCGTCAGGGCAACGAGGCCGTTTTCCGCCGTCTCGATGGTCGCTCCCGTCATTTCCAATAGATCCACGGCAATTTCCATGTTCAGCTCATTGTCCTCGGTAATCAAAATGCGCCTGTCCGGAAACTCTGTTCTAAGCTCAGTTTTGTCTGCGGCGCCTTCGAGTGCCGTCTGCTCCACTTGCTTAAGTGGCAAGGTGACGATAAATGTGCTGCCCTTGCCCACGTCGCTTTCTACTTTGATGTTGCCGTTCATCATCAGAACCAGGTTTTGTACTATTGCCATCCCCAGGCCGGAACCCTCTATTTTGCTGGTACGGGAATCATCCACGCGGCTAAAGGGATCGTATATCTCCTTCACAAACTCCGGCGTCATCCCCACGCCATTATCCTCCACGGTAAAGACATAGGCATTTGAACCCAGCTCTTTTGCCGTAAACGTTATTTTCCCGCCTTTCGGCGTATATTTCACGGCATTGGACAGCAAATTCATCAGTATCTGCTGTATGCGTGAAGGGTCGCCCAGCACCTTCGGATGCGCAAGCCCGGCGGTCGAAACGGTCAGGCTGTGGTTGCTTTGCTCGGCCAAATTTCCCACTATCGAATGGATATTATTTATCATTTCTATTAAGTCCAATTCCTCCGCGACAATAGTGAGACGGCCGCTTTCGATCCGGCTCATGTCCAGCACTTCGTTGACCAAATCCAAAAGATGCTTGCCGGCGCTGTCTATTTTTTCCAGGCAATCGCTCATTCTTTCGTAGTTGTTGATGTTTTTCTGGGCTATGCCGGACATGCCGATGATGGCATTTAATGGCGTCCGGATGTCATGGGACATCCGGGAGAGGAAATCACTCTTGGCGTGATTGGCTTGGTTGGCCGCCAGCATCGCATCCTGTATCATCTGGCGATTCCGTATTTCTTCTTTTTTTTGCTCGCTGATGTCGTTGATGCCCAGCATCACCAGCGAGGCTTTGTTATCTTCCTTGGCCACCTCCACTATCGTTAGGCGCTCCCACCTTTCCTCGCTGCCCTTTTCCAAGTTTCTCTGATACTCCAACTCCATAACCTGATTGGATGACGACAGGTGCTCGATGATGTTTTCTATCGTCAGCTGCCCGGTCAGGTTCTTGCGCCCGTCCGCCGCAACCCGTATGCCAAAAAATATCCGATTCAGACGCTCGTATGTGCCATGCTCGGGAATCCGCCGCTCCAAGCCGCGTTCGTCTTTTATGACATCGTATTTGTTGTTTTTTAAGTCCACGATAATCAAGGTGCTGTATTGATTGGATAAACTCTGGATGATGTCGCCGTGTTCCCTGATTTTTCGCTTCTGTTCGTCTATGTCATGGAAGGTACATATAATCCGCTTTGTGTCTGCAAAGGCGGATGAAACGGTAAACACACATTCCGTCCAAACGAAGCTGCCGTCTTCCATTTGAAAACGCAGCTCCTCGCGGATCTCGTCGGCGGCGGTGTAGGTGCCGTCGGCAAATTTGCCATAGTTGATGATATAGTGGATGAAATCGGAGGGATGTATCCGCTTTAAGAACAGCTCTTTTTCCATCAGCCCTGCACTGAGGCCAAAACGTAAAACAGCGTTACCTTCTATCCGCACCTGGTTCACATCGTCCAGGTTTTCGACCAGCAGGCCCGGTGTCATGGCCAGCATAAACTCCATCCGCGCATTTTGGTCTTTGAGACTATTTATCTGCTCATTGAGCCTGGCGCAATGTTCACAAGAAACATCCTCTGGACAATAAAACGCGGTGGTGGAGGGCTCTGAATTTATGGACTTATCGTTTTTCAAATCTGTCAAAGTTAAAGTATATCCTCCCGGCTTTTTTCTGCTCCGGCTCAGTCTGTTCATGGTGGTAGCGGATGACCATCGCCGACTGCGGGGCAGCAACAATACTTATTTTTCCGGATGTAACCGTGTAGTCTTCTGGCTCCAGGCTAAAGCCGGCGGCATCGGTCATGATCAGGCGCCGCATCAGGGCCGTGCGCGGGATGCCCAGCTGCCAGACATTTATCTCTTTTTCTACTGCCGCTTCGCCATTGTTGATGATGATAAGGGATTTGTCAATCAGGTTAAAGCGGGCATAGACCAGAAAATGCCTGCTGCCTTCCAAGGCCTTAAACGAGCCGGTCAAAAATTCCGCGTTTTCCTTGTGGATACGAATCATTTCCCGGTGCAAGGCAATCATTACATGATCCTCCCTGCCCCAAGGGTATGTCCGGCGGTTGTCGGGGTCGGTGAAGCCGCAGAGGCTGGCCTCATCGCCGTAGTATATCGTCGGTGCGCCGGGCCAAGTCATCTGCATCACCACCGCCTCGCGCAGGATGGCCTTGTTTATGCCCTGCTCCGCCGCCTGTGGGCCCAGATTGTTGGTGCGCCCGACTTTTTTGTTGGTGCGGGTCAGAAAACGGGAATGGTCGTGGTTGGATAGCTCGTTCATCGCCACCAGCAAAGACGGCATCGAAAAAACCGCCATGTGGGTATGCATCGCCTCCCAGAAGCTGTCCGCATTGCCATAGAGGTCTGCGCGGTAGTCGTCGCTGTGTTTTTCCATGCCCGTCAGAAACCAGCTGATCGGCTCCATGAAGGCATCGTAGTTCATCACAGTGTCCCATTCATCGCCGCATAGCCACTCGGCGGCATTGCCATAATGCTCGGCGAGGATGAGCGCGTCGGGATTGGCACGTTTCACGGCCTTGCGGAACTCCCGCCAGAAATAATGGTTGTATTCTGGCGTATGGCCCAAATCCGCCGCCACGTCCAGACGCCAGCCGTCGGCATTATAGGGCGGTGCGACCCATTTGGCGGCAATGTTCATCACATAATGGAATAGCTCACGCGAGCCTTCGTAATTTAATTTCGGCAGGGTGTCAAAGCCCCACCAGCCGTCATATTTGCCGTTGTGGGGCCAACTGTTTGAGCCCATGAAATCAAAGTAGCTGCGGTAGGGGCTGTCGGCACTGATATAGGCGCCTTTTTCATAGCCCCGGGCCTCTTCGTAAATCCGCTCGCGGTCCAGCCATTTGTTAAAGGAGCCGCAGTGGTTAAACACGCCGTCCAGGATAACCTTAATCCCCCTTTTATGTGCCTCGGACACCACCTGGGCAAAAAACATATTACTGGCTTCCAGGTTTTCCCTGTCCGTGACCCGGCTTATATAGCGGGTGGCAAAGCGATTTTTCCATTCCTCGTCCGCCGGGGTGCTTATTTCCGGGAGCAACTCGCCGGCGTCGTTTATAATCACCCCAATATGGGGGTCTATCGAGTCATAGTCCTGGATATCATATTTATGGTTGGAGGGTGAGACGAAGATGGGGTTAAAGTATATCGCGTCTATGCCCAAATCCACCAGATAATCTAACTGGTCCAGCACCCCCTGGAGATCGCCGCCGTAGAACTCGCGTACGCCCATGCTGGCAGGATGCTTGTGCCAATCGTCCACATGCTCGACATGGGCGTCCACATATTCATATTCGCCACTGAGGACATCGTTTTGCTTATCGCCATTGCAGAAACGGTCGATGTAAATTTGGTACATCACCGCTCCCTTGGCCCAATCCGGGGTTTTGAAGCCGGGGATGATGCGCATCATGTATTGCGGCACTATTTCCTTCACCACCCCGCGCCGGTCAAATAAGCAGCTGATTTTCCCGCTCCTTATTTCAAAGTAATAGTAAAAAGGCACATCTTCCAAGTCAATCTGCGTTTCGTAGAAGTCAAACATTTCATCCGTGTCCGCCTTTATCATCATGTATTTATGGGCATTGGAACACAGGCAGACCTCGTCCACATTGTCTTTTTCGGTGCGGAAACGGATGGATACCTTGGCAAAGGCATTGGGCTCAAAGGGAATAACATAATCCTGTGTCATGTCACTAAAAAGAGCGCGGCGGTTTAAGAGCGGGCGCATTGTGGTGATGTAGTAGTTGCTTTGTTCGGCGCGAAGTTCCTTGTTGAAATCCATAAAAGACTTAGCCCTCCCAGATGATATACAAGATTTACTATGCGCTCACATACAGCGCTTCAAACTCCTCGCGGGAAATGCGTTCCTTTTCCATCAGTAATTCCACGCAGCTATCTAGTATGTGGCGACGCTTTTTGATTATCTCGCGGGCCTTTTCGTAGCAAGCGCTAATAATATCCTTCACTTCCAGATCTATTTTGTAGGCCATGTCATCGGAAATATTTTTTACATGACCCCAATCGCGACCGATAAATACCTCGTTATCGTCGTCGGCATAGTTGATTGTACCGATATTATCAGACATCCCAAACTTTGTCACCATGCTCCGGGCCTTGGCCGTCACCATTTTTATGTCCTGCGACGCTCCCGTCGTTATGTCGCCAAACACCAACTCCTCGGCAATACGCCCGCCCAGGAATGCCATGATCTCTTGCTCCATCTTACTCTTGGTGATGTGGACATCGTCGCGCTCGGGCAGGGGCATGACATAGCCCGACGCACCCAGGCCCGTTGGGATGACGGAAACAATGTGGACGGGGCCCACCTCCGGCAGCTCATGGAAGAGTATCGCATGACCGGCCTCGTGGTAGGCGGTGATGCGCTTCTCCTTGTCGCTGATGATACGGCTTTTCTTTTCGCCGCCGACGCCGATTTTGATAAAGGATTTCTTTATGTCTTCTTGGATGACAAAGGCACGGTTTTGCTTGGCGGCCACGATGGCGGCCTCGTTTAACAGATTTTCTAAATCTGCCCCGGTAAAACCGGCTGTCGTCTGGGCGACTTGCCTAAGATCAACGTCCTCGGCCAGCGGTTTGTTTTTCGCATGGATCTTTAAGATGTCTTCGCGGCCGCCGATGTCGGGGCGGTTTATCGAGAGTTTACGGTCAAAGCGCCCGGGGCGCAAAATGGCCGGGTCGAGGATGTCCACACGGTTGGTCGCCGCCAGGACGATAATGCCCTCGTTCACGCCAAAACCGTCCATCTCGACCAGCAACTGGTTCAGGGTCTGCTCCCTTTCGTCATGGCCGCCGCCCAGACCCGTGCCGCGACGTCTGGCCACGGCGTCTATTTCATCAATAAAAACGATGCAGGGGGCGTTTCGTTTGGATTCTTCAAACAAATCGCGGACGCGGGAAGCACCGACACCGACAAACATCTCGACAAAATCCGAGCCGGATATGGTGAAAAACGGCACACCGGCCTCGCCGGCTATCGCCTTGGCCAGCAAGGTCTTACCCGTGCCGGGGGCGCCTTCCAGCAAAATACCTTTGGGAATGCGGGCGCCCAGGGCGGCAAATTTTGCCGGTTCCTTTAGAAATTCGACTATTTCCTCCAAATCTTCCTTTTCTTCTTTCAGGCCGGCCACGTCTTTCAGGGTGATTTTACCGTCTGTTTCGGCCAGGCGCGCGCGGCTTTTGCCGAAGTTCATCATCCGGTTGCCGCCGCCGGCATTGTTCTGGTTGGTCATTATAACAAAGAAGAAGACTAGCACTACCACCACCACTAATATCGGGAGGATGCTATTCAAAAACCAGTTCTCGCCGGGTACTTTCAGCACCTCGGGATTCATCCCTTCGCTGATTAACAACTGCTCTATTTCTTGCACGTCGGTGACATATAGTGTCTTTTGCTGGCCGCTTTTTAGCCATATGCGGACTTCACCGGTGGGGGTTTCCTGATACGGTTGAATGGTGGCGTTTGCCACCTCGCCCGCCGCCAGTGCACTGGTCAGCTCACCCCGCGTATAACTGGCTGTCTCGTTGTTTTGTGAGCCTATCCAGGCGGCCAGCATTATCAAGCCGATGATGACGATGAATATCATGTTGTAGTTTCGCTTTGGACTCAAAAATTTATCTCCTTTACGCTTCTAACACGGCTATGTGGGGCAGGTTGCGGTGCTTTTGGGCATAATCAAGACCAAAACCCACAACGAATTCATCGGGAATTTGAAAGCCCAAATAATCCACCTTTACCTCTACCGCCCGCCGTTCCGGTTTGTCGAGCAGGGCACATAGTTTCAGGCTGGCCGGCTTGCGATCCCGCAGCATGGCCAGCAGATATTTAAGCGTCCGACCGGAATCAACAATGTCTTCTATCACTAATACGTCCTTGCCATGAAGCGGTTCGTCTAAATCCTTTAGTATGCGCACCACACCGCTGGAACTGGTCGCGTCGCCGTAGCTGGAGACGCTCACATAATCCATGTAAACCGGCACGCTTATCCGCTTTGCAAGCTCGCAGGCGAAAAATGCGCCGCCTTTTAAGATACAGATAAGATATATTTCCCTCCCGGCATAGTCCGTGCTGATTTGCTCCGCCAGTTCGCGGGTGCGCTTTAACAGTTCTTCCTCCGTTATCAGGATTTTTTTGATGTTCATGCTTGACCTCCTCGTGCCACGATAACCTCCAATATCATCTTTGTCTCATCCGTTACTTTGTATTGTTCACTGATACGCAAACCCGGCACCCAGATGACGTGGGAAGAGTCCGCCAGCACATATATTTCATCCCGCGCTTCCCGGGGAATTTTTTCGTTGATGAGATAATCCTTTAGTTTCTTATGCCCTCCGGCGCGGTTTACGGTTAGATAATCTCCCGGCAAACGTCTCCGAATAAGGACATACGATGTTATTTTATCATAATCAAACCATTTCGTATACTTTTTTATCGGAACAATATCTGAATCTTGGCGCGTAAAGATGCGATAACTAAGATGGCCCCAATCGGGGATGCGTACTTCTTGCTGCTGTCCGAGGCCATCCTCCGTAATATCCGGCTTTATCTGCCAGGTGGCGGCCATGCTTTGCTCAGACCGGGCTGCGGCCCCATTTTTCGTCTCTTCCATAAACAGTAGCAGATTATCGTATGTTTTTTGCGCTGTTACGCCGTGGGGCAGATGGATTTTTTTGCTGCCGCCACCGCAAATGAGCCGCAACAGGGCGTGGACATGGCAGGCCAGGATGTCCGTGCGGCCAGGCAGCAGTGCTTCGATGGCTGTCAGCAAAATGCGTTTTATGATAAGCGGCTCTTGTTTGCTGAGTTTTTTTATGTTAAAAGCAATTGCGCCCCGCTGCTTCGTTTTAGCTTGTGCCAGGCATTTATTGTATGCTTTTTGGGTTTTTTTCTGTAGATACTCCTCCGCTTCCCGGACTACCTCGGCGGTTTGCGCCATATGGGTGATTGCCGCCGCGTTTGTGTCCATCGCAACCGGGATAATCTGATGGCGGATACGGTTACGTGTGTAGATGTCTTCGTCGTTGCTGTTGTCGTGACGATAGGGAATGTCATGCTTTTTTAGATAATCGTCGATTTCGTCGCGCCCCACGCACAGCAGTGGGCGGATGATTGCGTCGCGGACCGGGCGGATACCCGACAGGCCTAATAGGCCGCTGCCGCGAAAGAGGTTGTGGAGCATTGTTTCCGCCACGTCCCCTTGATGATGGGCGACGGCGATGCGTCCCATGGGGCCCGCCTCCTGCCGAAGACTCTTATAACGGTAGTCGCGCCCCGCTTCCTCGATGGACATGGCCTTTTCTTTGGCGTATGTGGCGATGTCTTTTTGGAAAATTTTTAGGGGAATGTCCCATTTTTGGCAGATACCCTCAACAAAGGCGGCATCTGCCCCTGCTTCCGGTCGCAGCATATGGTTTACGTGCACGGCTTTTAAGTTTATGCCCAAGGCCTTTTTCAACCCATGCAACATAAAAAGGAGGCAGATGGAATCCGCACCTCCCGATACCCCGACAACAACGTCGTTCCCCGGCGCCGTCATCCTATGCTGCATGATATAGGCTTTGACCTTTTTGAGCATGTCTATAACTCTATTTGCGCCTGTGCTCATTTTCTGCGGAAAACGTACTCGTCCGGGTAGACGAGACCCAGGCGTTTGCGGGCCGTTTCTTCTATATACTTCATCGTGTGGGTGTATTTTTCCTGATTTTCTATATCCTGGGCGCGTTCTTTTTCAGCGGCTATTTGTTCCATCAGCTGCGCCTGCCTGTCTTGGTACTCGCCCAGCCTTGCGCTCATCGAATAGCTGCCGATGGCCACCACGATAAGCAGCATCAGCACCACCAATGCGCATAATGACATACTGAAGCGATTTAAGCGTGATTTATGAATGGCCGGTTTTGGTTTTCTTACCATGCTGCTCCAAGTAAAATGCGCCGGATAACCTTTATCCGGAAGCGATTTTGACTGAATAAGTCAATGTTAAACCACTTTTAGCGCGCCGTCAAGTAAAAAGTAGCATTTTTACAGATATTTGAACATTTCCGCCGCTTCTTCCTTGCGGACATTTTCTTTTATACTGAGGACTTCCGCCTGTACTTCCTTGTTGCCAAAACGGATACTTATCTTGTCGCCCACTTTCACAGTGGCACCCGCCTTGGCTACTTTGTCATTCAGCATCACCCGCCCGGCGTCACAGGCCTCGTTGGCTACGCTGCGCCGCTTAATCAGGCGCGATACTTTGAGGTATTTATCCAGTCGCATGGGGCATCTCGCTTTCGTATTTGGCAACCTCCGAAAACTCTGTTGCGCAGATTTGCTGCGAATTTTGTCGCAATTCGAAGCCAAAAAACGTAGGCGTAGCAGCGCTACGGCGAGGCTTTTTGGCAAAGAAGTGCGGCAAAAGGCGCG
>Ga0099364_10006803_pt1 | contig 16558 bp, 13 predicted proteins | sample TergutTh196P3_FD_73070 | JGI IMG/M metagenome (GOLD analysis project Ga0099364, IMG submission 73070) | Microcerotermes parvus P3 segment gut microbial communities from Pointe-Noire, Republic of the Congo - Th196 P3 | ecosystem: Host-associated > Arthropoda: Insects > Digestive system > Gut ... | reverse complement strand
AAGTTACCCGAAACATTAAAAACGAAACTACTCCAATGGATACCGGATGCGCAAAAGAGTTTTCTGAGATTCGCTGGTTATTGATTTTTCAAGGTGCGAGCACTTCTTCGCATGTGCGAAAGTTGAGAAATAAGATAGGGAGCGGACCGAACCGCTGCCCTGTATTTGCTTTTGTGTATTTATTGGATTGATACGAGTCAGCTTAATGCCTCTCTAAGGCAAGCGGTGGTCCTGCATCTTCATATAACAACAGTTGAGAATCATATAATATGCTACCGTCGTTATCGTGGAGAAAGTAGCGAAATTCAAAGTCCTCATAAACCATTCTAAGGACTAATATCTCATCCTCAAAAACTTCATCTGCTTCATAAAAAATCTCTAGGCTAATTCCTGCCCACCATGTGAAATTAAACACGACACCATCTAACGATTCTACTCCCGTTCCGTCAGCAAAGAATTCAATAATTTCGCCGCCTTTAAACCAATCATGCCATTCATACCCGTCGATTACACGCCATCTACCGATGATTTCTGAGCTGTAATTAGAGCCTTCATTCAACATCGATGCGCCTGGATTAGAGGTTGTTATGCCCGATCCAGTTCTGTCTGACGTGCCTCGACCAACAGAATCCCCAGCAGCAGGTCTGATTACAAACGACATTGCCGGTCTGCCGCCGCCACCACTATTAAAATTGATGACAAGTGATTTGTTCGATTCTGCTACAATGGTCGGAACCATGAATGTGATTGACCCTGTTGTTGGAGGAGTTAAAGGATTAATGCCTGTTAACTGACCATCCGAAGTATGATACCCAAACTCGAACGTATTATCATAAACGACCGTGTTGGGACTTATCATTAAATCTCCGCGCTCTGTGCCGATATTTCTCAATGTTAATGCGACACGTAAAAAGATACTGCCTTCGTCCGGAAATTCATAGACTTCAGGCCATAATGGGTTTTCAATTCTATCTATGAACTCAACATAATCCAGCGTTACTTCCATATTTCCGATGTATTCAATGTCAAAGGATTTCGTTTCACCAATCACTATTCTGTTGCCGCCGGTACGCTGCTGAACAGCAGGCCGCTGTTGCTGCTGACCACCGCCGCCACCACTTCCGCCGGATAACGCTACAGCGATTACAATAATGGCAATTACTGCAATCCCGGCTATGCCGAAGATGAGCTTATTCGATTTCTTTTTTGACTCACTAAAGGGAGATTGTGTGTTAGCAATAGAAGCCGCAGTTTCCTCTTGAAAGCCATTATCACATTTTGAACGAAAAGCCGAACCTTCAGCGTTTTGGGTAAGGTAATACTCCATAGCTGCTTGCAGTATAGGAGCAGTTCTTATCAGAGTACCATGCCCTAAAAATCCCGCGATATTACCATCCAACAAAAAACCTTTTCTTCTTGCGCCAACAAAATATAATTTTTCTCCCGGTTTCGCGTTTACCGTTTTCGGTTTGATGTAAAATGCAGCCAAAGTTTTTCTTTTCGGTCCGAATTCTGAGTATATTTGGACTTCTTTCATCGCATTTGATATGGCGTTTTCGTATATCGCAAATATACTTTTATTCGACATGTATCCCCACTCATGAAAATCAGGATGTATGTGTTTTAAGTGTCCATTCAAGAAAATGAACAGATCTTCGATATTGATGTCGCCGGTAAACTCACCGTGAAACCTACTGCTGTATCTAATTCTGATAATACCGCTTGCAATGAATGACGCACCATAACCGAATAATATACCAAATATCATCAACCCTAATGGCCCTCCTAAAATAAGACCTACAATTGCAGGAACACCGATACAGAACCAAATGAACGTAAACGGTTTAGCGTTCTTCAGCAGGTCGTCTGCAGATTGGAATTTAGTGGTCGTCCGAACGTGGTTATCCACAAATTCCTTGAAACCATGATTGGTTTGAGATTCGATCTGTGTTTGTCCACGAGTGGAGTTGCGCGACGCAGTAAATTCCGTTTCTGAAATTTTTATCCAGCCTCGTTCCGCATAATAAGGGTCATTACTCCACACTAAAGTATCGGATAATAATCTTCTGTCAGCTATAAGCTTCTTTAACTCACTTTTCGGGATAGGACCGTATGATTGTCCATCAAGATGGTAGTACCATTCATGCGTAGCTGAACGGCTATTGTCGAATACAGTGGCTGATGTTTGGGATTCGCTCCGTGTTTGCCCGTGAGTGGTATTGCGCGACGTAGCAAATTTCGTTTCCGAGATTTTCACCCATCCCTGCTTCACATGCTCGGGGTTTGAGCTAAAAACGAAGGTATCGGACGATAATTTGCCATCTGTGATAAGTTTCCTTAACTCACTTTCAGGGAGTGGACCGTAGGATTGTCCATCAAGATGATAGAACCAATCATACGTAATAGAACGGTTATTGCCGGATACAGTGCCCGATGTCTGAGCAACGGATGCCGCAGTTCTCTTTTGCAAGCCGTTACCACATTTTGAGCAAAATGAAGAACCTTCAGCGTTTTGTTTGCCGCATTTATTACAAAACATTATCTTCCCACCTCTCTAATATTAAGGATGGGTAACTCTATCTATAGCTTAAAAGCTTAAAGAATCCATATGATTCCGGAACATATCAAAAACAATCGACATCACGTTTACATAATAGAACACCGCCATCTTTCGGAAATTAACAAATTTTCAAGGTATTTATATATCTAGTAAATGAGAAATATCATCTAATCCTTCGTCGTATGCTATAAACAAACCCATTAAAACTTCTCCAGCTTCATCACTGGATGTAAACACAACATTATCCACCGATACTCTTTCCGGGCTCACGAGAAACATTCCAGGATCATCTAAATCAGGAAACACTCGGATCGTAACGACCATCCTGCTGTTAGTTCCCTTGATTGTTCCAGTAATGCTAACATAACTTGAAATCGTTCGTGTCAATACTTCTTTGTGCCATAGGCTGAGCAGGTGCTTGCTGCAATTTCCTCATCGTCTTCTATCGAAAAGTCCTCTGGAATCGCTATCTTTTCGCCGCAATTGCCACAAAATTTAGCGCCCATTATTATTTCATTCTTTTCATTTGTAGTTATATTTACGCGCACGTACTGCGCATTTGCTCATTATTTACGGAAATAACCCTGCATTTGCAGTATACCTGCGTCAGGTATTTCGACGAAAATTCTGTTATTTGACAAAAATGTTACATTTATGTCAAAGGCCATTTCATTATCCAATAAAGCTTTGTAGATGGAATAAGTGTCCGATAATTTTTGAGTGCGTGTCACGTTTACACACCTGGCGTTGCCGAGGGAATTGTCGACGATTATCTCGTTTACAGTGTCAACGATCAGGGTATTATTGATTGAAGATAATTCAGCGAAAAATAGGAATGCGACGCCGATGATGCTGACGACTATACATGCCCAGAATTGAAGGCGTTTTTTGTCGCCGATTTTAGTGGCGCGTTTCCACAAATAGACAGGAGAAAGAAAAAAACCCCACAATGAACCGTGTAGCAATTCTTTTTTGCTTGGTTCAAGACCTTTAAACGTAGCAATACATTCGACGTCTTTTCTTGCGAGAAAAGCAAGCGCACTATAGCACAATATTGGAAGCACCCAATGAATGTAACCTGCAACGAATACTGCAACCTGGATACCTACCATAGCCCACGCAAAACGATTGTCCACAGTGCCGCAATTTTTTATAAATGACGAATTTTTGATATCGAGCGATATATCTTCGAATGTCTTGAATGTAGTTCGAACATGGCTACCCACAAATTCCTTGAAGTCATGATTTTTAGATTCACTCTGTGTTTGCTCGAATGTGGTATGTTGCGACGCAACAAGTTCAGTGTCTGAGATTTTTATCCAGCCTCGTTCTGCATAACGAGGGTCATTACTCCAAACTAAAGTATCAGATAATAATTTTCCGTCAGTAATAAGTTTCTTTATCTCGTTTTCAGGGAAAGGACCGTATGATTGCCCATCAAGATGATAGTACCATTCATGCGTAGCTGAATGAATATTGCCTGATGCAGTGACTGATGTTTGAGCAACATATGCCGTAGCATCCATTTTAAACTCGTTACCACAGTTTATACAAAAAGCCGATCCCTCATCGTTTTGTGCGCCGCATTTTGAACAGAACATTCTTTTTCTCCCTACTCAGATAGATTTCTCATTGTCCCTATCACTTTGGCGGATATGACAACCTTGGCGCGTTAACGTCTGTCTATTACCTGCTTCGCAAGGTCGGCAATGAATTCCGGGCGAAATAGACGCATCGGTAAATCAACCTTAATCACCGCGATAAAAACTTTAATAATTTGAGCATTACGTCGCGGCCAATAAGTTCAAATAATCCAAGATAAACACTTTTTATAGTAACCAGCCCACAAAACGTAGGCATGTTTCAGCAAAAAAAAAGCAATTTAAACAGAAGAAAACCCGTATTAAACTCATAGCAAATTCTTTCCTCATAAAATACATTCTAAACGTATCAACTGGATCATAAACAACAAACTGACCACGTAGGTTCTGTCATAATAGCAGAACTGACCTTAAAGTACAAGGAGGATTACTTTATTTTGATGTTTCACGGGTGCATTGTAGGAGGTCAGGTAGTGAATTACATAGAACTGGGTAAGAGGATCAAAGTCGCAAGATTAGCCGCCGGACTAACGCAAGAGCAGCTTGCTGAGAGAATAAATCTGTCCAGCGGCCATTGCGCTCATGTGGAACGAGGTACAACAAAGGTGTCGTTGTCGGCTCTGGTCAATATTGCCAACGCCTTGAAAACGACACCCGACAAACTGCTGATCGACAACAATTACCAAGCGACCCCTCATCTATTAGAGGAAGCACAGGCACTATTTGAGGATTGCGACCCCGATGAAATATATGTCATCCTGCAAGCCGCAGCCACAATTAAGAAATCTATTAGGGTTCGGAAACTAAAGCGGATGGATTAACCAGACGCAAACGCCGGTTTCACAGAAGTTATATAGCTTTTAGTGGTTCAATTCGATGATGCTGATTTTCCGGTAATACCGATAGTCAAACGCAATACGCATGTCTTGAAACAGGAATTCGTGTTTGAAATCAGTACGGATCAATCCGTCTGGGGTTTGCATCGGCTCGTCGTCGCCCGAATCTACTTCAACGTTTGGAACCGGAATACTCTGAGCCTCGTACAAACAGCCGGCTTCGTCCATAACGTAGAACTTGAAGTCCTCCAATTTTGGATTAATACCGTTGCTGTTTTTACCCCTCACCGTAATGCTGAATAGAAGAGTCGTCGCTTCAAACTCGTAGTCAGCCGGGTTCTCCAATGTTACGTGGATAGACAGGTTTTCATCGTGAAATATCCCTGAAAATTTCAAATGCTTCAACATGAGCCGATCATCTCCTTTGATTATTTTATATGGTACGCGACAATGCGGGCACTCGATTTTGTAATTACACGCGAGCACCCTGCCGTTATTGTGTCATCCTACGATAATCATTACTACACCTCCTTAAAATAAATCCCCTTTGCCGGTTACTCCGGCAGAGGGGATTTTCGCATTGCATATCGTCATATTTAGAATATATAAGGATGGAAGTGCGTTATACGACCAGGCTGAGATTTAGTCCGGCGGATAATTCAGTTTCGATGACGGCAGTCTATATCCCGTCATCAGGTGGTGAAATAACTACCATCACTCGACCGCGTATTTTCGGTCCCCAATCTTCGAAAAGCTCTTCATTGGTAACGTGAATTTTTTCACCGTTGGAGGCGAGTAAGTCTTTACCATCCGGGGTATCGTAAATTTTCTTTATACTCACCTTATCGCCATAAATAACCATAACAACGCATCCAGAAAAAACATCCTCGGCAGGATTTACTATAACCGTGCTGCCCTCTTTTATACCATAACCCTCCATGCTTCTTCCCTCGGTTGTGACTCCGAAAGGAAGCATATCAGGGCGCAGCACACCGATTTCTTTTCTCCTAACGGTGATCGCGTCGGAGATATTGTAATCCTCAAAGGCGTCGAATCCGGAGCCGCAACACGCGCTTATAGTTGACATCGGCACATACACCTTATCCCCGAGAGCATAAAGCCCGCAGTCAAGCCTTTCCAAACCAGCGTCAGCTAAAAATTCAATATCCCGTATTTTTCCTTCTTCTGGAGACTGTGTATCGGTGAGCATTGGTCCTGTACCGCGCAAAAACCATTCGCTTGATATGCCTGTCGCCTCAAGTAATTTTTGCAAAAAATTGTATGAGGGTTCTTTTGCTCCGCGCTCAATGCCGGCAAGATAACCGCGGCTCACGTGCATCATACTGGCCAGATTCTGTTGAGTCAGTTTTTGCGACTCGCGGTATTGCTTTAGGCGTTGTCCGATTCGAGTAAAAGGTAATTTAATGGATGTCACTACTTGTAACACCTCTCTTGACAAGAAGCCAATAGCTCCTATAATGTTTCCACTAGCTTCATTAGTATTTTAATAATACACTATGTCTCAAAAAGATACAAGTTGGGCAAAAATGAGGTGTTTACAATGCCGTTCAATAACTCGTATATTGACGCGGAGAAGATGTCGTATGCCAATTCACGGAACTATTTCATATCGCTGGCTTCAAGGATAGTCAAGGAGTCTCTCACCACTCATATAGTGAAAACAAGCCGTCACGGTAAGACGCTTTTCCTGGTCATTGACAGGAACATCAAATCGGAGGAAGGGGCACTCGTCGTAATTGAGATCATGAAGGGATATAAGATATACGAGGGATACCACAGGGCTTGTGTGGGGAACAATTACTTGGATGTTACGACAGGGATGAATTCATGCTTGCATTGGTTGATTGCAATAATTTTTTTGTTTCTTGTGAGCGGCTGTATCGTCCTTACTTGAAGGATAAGCCAGTCGTAATTTTATCAAATAACGACGGCTGCATAATCGCTCGCTCGAATGAAGTAAAAGCTATGGGTATCCCTATGGGAGAGCCATACTTCCGTGTTGAGCAATTTCTTAAATCGCGCGGCGTCGTAGTCTGCTCCGGTAATTTAGTATCGTACAAAGAAATATCAAATAAGGTCATGGCCGTTCTATCGCAATTCAGTGATAGTCTTGAAGCATATTCGATAGACGAGGCGTTCTTTAACCTTCCAAAAAACGCGATACCAGATCCGATAGCATATTCTGTTGAAGTCCGCAGGCAGTTAGACCGTCAAATTGGAATTCCAGTTTCTATAGGCATTGCGCCGACAAAAACACTTACAAAACTCGCTTCAAGCAAAGCCAAAAAATCAGAGTCCGGTGTAATGGCATTGACCCGAAATAATGTTGTTTCTATATTGCGGACCACTCCCGTTGATGATGTTTGGGGCATTGGGTACAAGAACGCCGAAAAATTGAAAAGATGTGGGATTATTACCGCCTTGGACTTCGTAAGGAAAGATCCGGTTTGGATAAAGAAGGTTATGTCCATAAAGGGCGTTATTACACAATACGAATTACGCGGGCAGCCATGCATACCGCTTGTGACAGAACCGGCGCCTCCAAAATCTATACAAGTTTCGCGGACATGGGGACAGAAAATTACATCCATAGATGATGTGGAACGCGCTATCATCGACAATATTTTGAAAGCAGGAACGTTGCTCAGAAAAGATAGACTCATGGCTGGAGCGATGGCAGTCTACATCCGATACGGCTATAGACATTATGGCGATTGCGGATATCTGACGGACGATCTTTACTTTGATGAACCTGTAATGAGCGACATGGAGTTTATTGCGGCGGCGCGCGCAATAATCCAAAAGATATTTATTTCAGGGTATCAGTACACGCAGGGCGGAATAATCTTGTGTAATTTCTCAGATGCGAATTATCGACAGATGGCGCTGTTCGATGACAGGCTGGAACAGAAGGAAAAGTATGAACGCTTATCCAGCGTTACTGATGAGATAAATAAACGCCTTGGGTGCAGGGCCATTTACCCCGCTACCCTTGCTGTGAAAGACAAACCGTGGAAGCCGAACCGGAAGCATTTGTCGCCGGGAAGGCTGAAGTTGTGAATCTTTTCGACGCCGACACTGGTACCCTTTTAAGTGCCTACTGACACTTACTGAGTTTCTTTGTGGTTCTTTATGGCATATTGGTCTCCTCTAAAAGCATAAGAAATGCAAATAATGCACCCCGGCGGCGGCTTTGTTTTTCAACAGGTCCACAATATTATGGCCGATGCGCCACCGGAGAATATCGCCGCCATGTTTAAAGCCGCGCAGGGATAATATAGCGTCAGGTTATGTTTTTACGTCTTTTGACCGCCGTGCGTTGATTATTATATCCGCAGCGACTTAAAGTAACCCAGAAACGCTTCATTCCTGTCGAGCATCGCCTGCGTCATTTCCCTTATTTCCGCCATGGAAAGGACGCTCGCTGTAAGCGGGTCAAACAGGTTGGCCTGGAACACTTTCCACGGGTCGCCTTCGATAGCCGCGTTTATCGCCATTTCCTCGATGCCCGCCGACAGGTTTACCAATATCGCCAGATTGTCCGGCATGGGTCCAGCATGGAAGGGCTGGAGCCCCGCCGGGGAGGCGAGCACCGGCGCTTCGACGCATGCCGCCCGCGGCAAGTTGCTTATGATGCCGTTGTTTATCAGGTTGCCGTTAAAGACGAAGGGGGCGCCGTCGCCGAATATGGCGTTGAAAATGTTGGAAGCGTATTCCTCGCCCCGCTCCAAATCTTCTTCGGTTTCCTCCAGACGCGCTACAAACCGCGACTCCCATGTGGCTTCGGCATCGAGATATTCATTCAGGATAAAGGCGTGCAGGCCGGGATTCCAGTTAGTTCCGTGGGTGCAGTATTTTTCTATCAAATCGGGGCGCTTTCTGAACCAGGGGAGGTATTCCGAGTTATGTCCCGACGATTCCGTGGGGTAATATCCCAATTGCAAAAACATTTCGTTGCGGACGGGCTCGGCTTTCGCAACGGCCGGATCGTTTAGCGCCTTGTCGCGTATATTGGGGTAAGCGTCCTTGCCGTTCCATTTGAAATCCAAATAAAACGCCTGGTGGTTTATGCCGAGGCATGTGTACGCAACTTCCTTCGGCTTCGCGCCAATCCAACCGGCCAGCATGTTCGCCGTGCCCTGCACGCTGTGGCACAGGCCGGTGATATTTGCCTTGCTTACTCTTTGCAAATAGCCGCACAGCATACCCATTGGATTGGTATAGTTAAGCACGACGGCGTCCGGGCAAAGGGTTTCAACATCCCGGATAATGTCCCGCATTACCGGCGCGGTGCGCAGAAAACGCATTACCCCCGACGGGCCTCGGGTATCGCCCACGTTAATGTCCACCCCGTATTTTTTTGGTATTTCGATATCGTGCCGCCATACGTCAACGCCGCCCTGCAATATGGTTATCAGCACTCCGTCGGCGCCTTCCAGGGCCTTTTTGCGGTCGGTCGTGGAATGAACCGCGGCAGGGTATTTTCCCGCTGTTATAAGTTTTTCCACGACCTTTGCCGCGTAAGCGAGCCGCCCTTCGTGGATATCCGTCAAATGGATTTCACAATCCCTGAAAGCCTCAAAACTCAGAATATCCCTCACCAAACCCGCCGTAAAACCGAGCGAGCCCGCGCCGATAAAAGTGAATTTTTTGCCCATTATTATATTGAGCCTCCTTCGTTATTCCTTATTTCGTCACGCTGCCTATGATCAGGCCTTTTGTCGATTAAAAGGATTCAGTTTCACTATGAAATCAATTACCACATTGGTATCAACAAATACTCTATCGCTCATTTGCCAACTCTCTATTAAATTTTACTCCTTTTATTTACAGCCGCAATGCCGCAAAGGCAACCGGCCTATTGCCGCCTTCCTTTGCTTTGCTCAACACAATAACCCGCATATTGGAATGAATCAGCCCACGATACTTTTCCGGAATAAAGATAGCGTCGTCATTAACCACTGAATTAAATTCGTACGCAGCATAAGCAACCCCTCTTTATGAGAAAAACAGCTTCTCTGCGTTCATCGCGATACCGGTCAACGCGCAAAAAAATTGATACAAAACAAAGTCATTGTAGCAAAACCCGCCCGCTTAGACAATGCCGGCGCTGTCTCAAAAAAATACGTACTCGAACGACGCCGGGGTTTATGATGATACGATTATTTGCAGTGTCTGCAAAACGAAGCGGGAAAGAAGCCATCGTGACCACGAATGAAAGGGTTTGCGATTTTTCAAGACGCCGCTATACTTGTATAGTGACGTCTTACACGCCGCTGTGTGTGCGAACAGTCAGCGATGTAGTCAGTATAGAAAATCGAGGTGTGATTTTTTTGAGTTCAATAGATTATAAAGAGTTTTGGGAAATCAATAAGGCATGTATGGATATAAAAGGCCCCATTGCGCGCGTGCCTGTAGATTTATATCTGAACGGCGACTGGATTTGCGAACACCTTGGTCTGGATTGCGTGCGGTACTATACCGACTACGAATATCAGCGGGATATGCGTCTCGAATGTAGCAAAATTACCGAGAGAGAATTTGGGTACATCATCCAACCGGAAATTGATTTCGGAGTGATTCTTGACGCATCAATCTACGGAGGAGAGCCTATGTATCGGGACAAAGCTACTCCAGTACTGACGCATGCCATAGAGGATCCGGAAGAAATTGACGTGCTGATCGAACGTATGCAATCATTAAATCCGCTCGAAAAAGGCCTTGTCCCCTTATTTTTGGAGTGGCGGGATTATATTGACAGGGATTTTGGCATCAACGTCACATATGGCGGCGCTCTCAAAGGATGCGCGACAATGATGGGCCAAATTTTAGGCGTCACAAATTTTCTCACATGGATTTCAACCGACCCGGAACAGATAGCAAAACTTATAGACTGCTGGTATGATACATCTGTGCTATATCTTGAAGCTATTCGCAACGTAACCGGATTTGTTTCAGATGGAAAGTTCTCAATTTACAGCGATGTGGCCGGTATGCTCTCACCCAGCCTGTATAATGAGTTTATTAAAGAAAAAGAGAGAATGTTATACGAAAGGTTTGCCGGAAATCCCGGAGATCAGCGTTATTATCATGCCGATTACCATATGATGCACCTGTTGCCGTCGCTCAGGGAAATCGGCGTAAATCAGTTAAACATCGACCCTTATGTGGATTGCGCCCAAATCCTGAACATAATTCCCGATGCGGTGATTTATGGGCAAATTCCCCCCACCGAAATTCTTCTATATGGAACTCCCGAACAGGTGCGTCAAAACGTCAAAAAGGATATTGCCGATGCCGGCGTGACACGGAATCTTATAGTATGTACGGCTGGAAGCATCAATCCCGGAACCAATTTTGAGAATATACGGGCAATTTGTGAGGCCGTTAAAGAATATGGCTACATTTATTAGTTGACCATTATCCGACGGGTACGCAGACGCTCCCTTTGGCTAAGCCCGGCTCTGATACGAAAGGTATAAATTCCAATGCATTCCAGTCAATTCCTTCGGTAGACTGCGTAACCTTGGCGAATGGGATCACCGTCCCGTTGCGAACCAGCGCCACGATGGGTAATCTACCCGGCGCAAACCGATAACCACGACCGCCTTCAAAAGCGATTCCGCTCTGATAGTCAATCCACCAACCCTCCGGGAGATACCGCCGTTTGGCGGCGCAAATCATCCGCCCGCCGCACAAAGCAGGTTGGCGTCGGCTTGTCATTGACAAGGCCCATTTGATCTTTAAAAAGAATAAATTTTGTCAGCAACTTTCCATTAACGTCCAATAATTCCAGCCCTAAGGGGTCGCGTGATATCCGCAACCTTCCGGCGCTACTTTGGTATAGCGTTTCATGGGCTGATTTTTTTCGTCTCCAGAGAATTTCCGAAAAAGCTCAAGCATCACGGAAGGCTTATCACGAACCGGAAGAACCGATTCGGCCGACATTCGAATACGCAGAGCGTTTTCCGAAATAAAAGACACGTCGAACGGCAAGTTTTTATCCCGACCGTACTCATCAGGGAATTCCCATGCCAACACAGGCTCGAAAGGCAGAGACATCTGATTGAATGACATTCTGGTTTTTCGGCCGTGCCGCGCCCATCGAATATGGCCGGCGCCTGTTTCGGGAGATAAATCCTCTATCCCGTCCAAGAAAAAGAAGGTATTTTCAGGTGCGTGAAAAGCAACGCCGACATCCGGCGCGCTATTCAGCAGTCCGTTTTCCCGGCTGTCCATGGATGAAGCTCCTTTCGGCATAAATATATTAAAATGTCGTCAGCGCATATAAGGATCAGCCGCGTCGCGCAGGGCGTCCCCTATTAAATTGAGAGCTATCACTGCGACAATGATTGCAATCCCGGGGATCATGATCCAGGGATGGAGAGCTATAACGCGGAAATTCTGGGCTTCCTGGAGCAGCTGGCCCCAACTCGTATAGGGAGATCGCACGCCGAAGCCAAGATAACTAAGGCCTGATTCCGCGATGATCGTTTGAGGAATGGTCAGTGTTGCCAGAACGATAAGATGACTGTAAAGAGACGGCAGGATGTGCCGCAGCAGGATGCGGGGCGCTGAAGCGCCGAGTGAGACGGCCGCCCTGACATGGATGCCCTCCCGCAGGGTGAGGGTTTTACCGCGAACCTGTCTGGCAACATTACCCCAACTCGTTATCGAAAGTACCACGGCAATACCGAGCATCAACAAATGGGCATCCATATCGGCCGGCAGAAAAGCCGCGAGCGCAAGGGCAAGCGGCACACTGGGCACGATCATGAACAGTTCGATGATCCGTTGGGCCACCAGGTCAATAACCCCCTTGAAGTAACCGGATATGAGTCCTACCACGGTTCCCGACACCAAGGTGATAATCATAGTGATCAACGCGATAAAAAGAGATACTCTTCCGCCGTAAAGCAAACGGCTGAACACATCTTGACCGATATAATTGGTGCCGAATAGAAATACATAACCGCCCTCGACGCCGAAAAAATGCAGGTATCTCATCTTCCCAAATAAAAAATACGGTTCTCCCCGCACAAACAGGGAAATCGGCAATCGCCGGCCGGTGTCTTCGGTCCATTCCATCACGCCGGTATTCAGGTCAAATGTGCTTTTTCGCTCGTAAACAAAAGGAAGATGCCAATTGCCGCCCTCATCAATAAAATGGATTTTTTGTGGCGGGGCGTTATAATAATTCGTAACCTGACTCTGTCCGTAAGGTGCGAAAAATTCAGCGAACACCACAAGGACGAGGATAAAAATGAATACGATAAGGCCTACTACGCCGGCTTTATGTCTTTTAAAACGTTTCCACATATCGCTTGCCCCTTATTCTTTTTCCAGGCGTATTCTGGGATCCGACCAAGCCAAAGCAATATCCGCCAAAAAATTCCCGATAATAAGAAAAATCACCATCAGCATCAGATAAGCGCCTGCCAGGTACATGTCCTGAGATTTGAGGGCGACGATAAATGTCGGCCCCATAACCGGCAGGTTAAGCACGATCGCCGTCATAACGATGCCGGAAAGCAGTTTGGGCATCATCAGCCCTGCCATGCTGATCAGAGGGTTGATAGCAGTTCTGACTCCGTGGCAAATAATTATCTGTATTGCTTTCAGCCCTTTTGCCTTAGCTGTGGTAATATACGGCTGAACCATCACCTCGATCATTCCGCTGCGCATGATCCGCATTACCTCGGTGACGTTTCCAAGCGTGACGGCTAAAATAGGTATCCAAATATGCCGGAGCAGGTTTGCGAATTTTTCAAAACTCCAGGGAGCATTGACAAATTCGTTGGAAAACAGTCCTCCGGTGACGCCGTAACCTGAAGTCATAGAAAAGTAGATAATTATCATAGCCAGAAAGAATGGCGGAATGGACAATCCCGCAACTCCCAAAAAAGTAAACAGATGATCCCCTATAGTGTATTTTCTCACAGCGGAAAAGACGCCTATGGTAATGCCGATCAGCCAGGCAAGCGCAAAAGAAATGCCTGTGATCAGGATGGTCCAGAATATTTCGACCTGAATAAGATCAATAACAGGCCTTCTATAGAGAAAAGAGTAGCCGAAGTCCCCCGTAATAACCCCTTTGACCCAGACTGCGTACTGTACGATGATAGGCCTGTCCAAACCGTAGTATTGGCGCATTACCTCAACCATATCGCCGCCGCTGGCCATATCTCCCATTTGTCCGATGACATAATCGACAAAGTCTCCCGGCGGCAGTTGAATGATGAAGAAAATCAAGACGGAGGCCAGGAGAAATGTGATAACAGCAAGCCCCAGCCTGCGAATAATATAGGCGGTCATTGGCGCTCCTCCTTACTTCGGACTGTATTGCTCCGGATTCGCGCGCCTTTACGAAAAAAGACGCACGAATCCGGGCAAAATTATGTTCAGAGGATTTAGGGAACGTAGAAGAATGTCCAGGGACGCGCTACCTGCTCGCCGGTGAACTCATTACCAGCCATCCAGGTTTCCGGAACGTTGCGCAGATTCGCATTCACCACTCCAACCTCAAGAGAAGTTGTCGTGGGGATGACAAAGAGGTTCTCCGCGTGCAGTATGCCCACTTCTTTACCCAATTGGATGTGCCTTGCGTCGTCGGTTTCCACTAGGGCTTCGGTAATTTTTGCGTTGATTTCCTTGATGAAGTCCATGGGCTCCACGCCCTCCGCTCCATCGGTCTCCCACCAGAGCTGGAGGGGAACTCCCGCGTTATGCCAATAGTAGTTGGAAGCAGACAAAGTGGACCATGCGTAGTTGTAAATCACGGGATTGATCGCGCCATCCAATCTCCAAGCGTAGGTATCGTATGTGTTGTTTCCCCAGTGGGTTAGGAGCAAGGGACGTTCCACAACGCTGACGATAGTATCGATGCCAAGAGCTCTCCATTGCTCGGCCACCAGCTCAATGACGCCGTGAGGGCCGGCGCCTACGCCGTCCTCACAGTAAATCACAATGGTAATCGGCCTGCCGTTTACCTCACGGACGCCGTCATTATTGGAATCTATTAGCCCCATACCATCCAAAGCGGTTCTTGCTCCCTCAAGATCAAACTCGATATGCAGCTTGGAATACTCGTCACCGGGGTAATTAATTGCGCCGGGCAGCGGGCAATTGCCCCAGGGCTCAGCCAAACCGAAGAAAATACTTTGATTGATCGCATCCCGGTTGATAGCGTTAGAAAGAGCTTTGCGGAATTCGAAATTCCTAAAGAGTTCGCGCAGTTCAAGATTTTCTGCGGCGTAGTTGAGACGGATGCAGGCGCCAAGCGAGGACGCGGTAAGCGCTTTGACTTCGTAGCCTCCGTTAGCCTCGTTCTGCTTAAAGTAGGCGAAATCGGAGAACGCCAAATGGCGTACCTGGAAGTCAATCTCTCCGTTTACCACCATGGCGGGAATGGAGGCGCTGGACGCCACATAACTCAATTCGACCCTGTCGATGTAGGGCAATTGATTGCCCGCTTGGTCTACTTTCCAGTAATATGGGTTTCTTTCGGCAACGATAAGTCCGTTGTCGGTGTACGATGTGACATGCCATGGGGTCAGAGACGGCAGATTTGCGTTAAAAGCGCTGATAGAGGAGGAACACCAGGCGTTACTCAGGTCTTCCCAGGTCTTGCCGGAATCCTCCCGGGGATCGAACTGCTTCAAATAATGAGAGGGGGCGTAGGGTTGCTCGTAAACATAACCGTATTCTACCGGGTAGTATTCGGTGAGTTTGAGTTCGGCGCGATAGTTATCCAGTTTTCTGCTATCCGAAAAAATCACTTTAGACTGGACGCCGTTTTGTTCAAGCGCCACATTACCGGTATCATAGACATCCAGAAAATACATGACGTCATCTATGGTAAACGGTTCTCCGTCCGACCATCTGATTCCCTTTCGTATCTCAATGGTCAGGGTAGTCAGACCATCGCCGGAATATTCCCACTTTTCCAGGATATTACCTGTAACCTCGCTTCTGTCATTGACAAAAACCAGCGGTTCCCAGATAACATTGATGTAGTTGAGGTTCTTGAAATCCGCGACGCCGGTGTATGTACGGCGCATAGTTCCCCCATAAGTACCGATCTCGTCCGCGTGCTCAACCAGCGGATCGGCTGGAAGGCGCTCTGCCACAGGCTGAAGCCGTCCCGCATCCACTGCCGCCTGGAAGTAGGGAATTTCCGTCGCTGCCGAAGCAACAGTCGCCGCCAACAAAAGAGCCAACATCAAACAAATAATCTTATACATCTTTTTCATACTTTCGACACACTCCCTTTGATTTTTTTGAAAAAACAACATTAATAACCTACTGATTTTCCGGTTATCAGGCAACTTCACGAGAAGTTGCGTAAAGCCAACATGATACAAAATGCCCGGGCTCCCATTCCATACGAGGCGCCGGCGTATTCCGGCAGTTTTCGGCCACTCTGGGACATCGGGTATGGTAGCGGCATCCGGACGGCAACTCCAAAGGACTCGGTTTATCCCCGATAATGTTGATCCTTTCTCTCTTTTGGGTCGGGTCAAGGCCGGGCGCCGCCGCCA
>Ga0099364_10006802_pt1 | contig 16561 bp, 16 predicted proteins | sample TergutTh196P3_FD_73070 | JGI IMG/M metagenome (GOLD analysis project Ga0099364, IMG submission 73070) | Microcerotermes parvus P3 segment gut microbial communities from Pointe-Noire, Republic of the Congo - Th196 P3 | ecosystem: Host-associated > Arthropoda: Insects > Digestive system > Gut ... | reverse complement strand
GCGTGGATAAATTGGCATTATTTAGCCTTCGCGCTGATGTTGTTAAAAGTTTAAATCAGTTTAATAAAAAAGATTTCCCGGAATGGGAAAAAAGTAATTATCTTCGCAAGCCAAAAAGTAAATATTTTCGCTCGGCAGACGATTTCCAAGAATTGGGAATGGTTGACATCAGCCATAGCCGGTTAACATTTGAGAAACTGTTACCGGTTATTCGGCGAACAGAGCAAAGCGAGGTTGCTGATTTACTTGGCAGCATAAAAATTGAAGATCCGTTTTCCGAAATATTCAATGAGCACGATGAATATAAAACGCTTGCAGGATACATTCAATTATACATTGCCGCTCATGTTGCCGCCCTCAACACAAGCCACGCAGCCAAAGAACACAAAGGCAAACCCGAATATGAAGCAGTGATACGTCCGCTCTACAATGATGTGGAAGATACCGGCAACTACTATGCCTCGCAAGCCGAGTACAGGAAAACGAAAATAACAGCCTTTTTGATTGATAACTTTGATGTTGTCAATCATGGAAAATTAGACTGGAACAAAAAAGAAAATAAATTTTTTATAGATATAGGATAATGAGAACGTTACAATTAAACGAATTTGTATATTTTTTGCCTGCCGGATGGAATGAAATCTCTGCCGAGCAACTTCTTTATCTTGTGAAATTAGTTGACAAACAACTCAAACCCGAAGAAATTAAATTAAAAATGTTGCTCAAAACGCTCAATGCGCGAGTACATTCGTACAATGGTGCAGGCAATGAAATGTGCTACATTATTAAAATCGGAAAGAAAAAATACGAACTGTCGGCAGAACAGGTACACGCAGTAACTGCTATTTTCGATTACCTCTTTTTCAAAGGCAACAAAACCGTATCAATCAATCCGTTGCTTACAAAAAATCCATTCCCTGTACTGAAAGTGTGCGGCAAAATACTGCAAGGCGCCGGCGAAGGCTTGCACGATATTACCTACGAACAGTTTATCGATATGATGGTTTGTTTCGACCAAATGCTGGCAAAACCGGAGTGCATCAACGACTTTATCGCCCTAATTTACAAATCGTCCGATGAAAAAGAAATTGAAGCCAAACACTTTGGCAAACTTCCTTCAGCAGTCAAAATTACTATTATTTGGTATTACATGGGCAGTCTCCAGTTTATGGCAGAAAAATTTCCCCTTACCTTTTCCGGTACCGGCGGCGGTTCATCCGGAAGAAACATATTTGAAAATCAGATGCGCGTTGTCGATGCGCTCGCCGGCAACGACCTTACAAAAAAGGAAACCGTCAAAAAATCCCTGCTCTACGATGCGCTTTTCACCCTCGAAATCGCAGCCGAGAACGTCGAAAAGACACAAAAGTAATTTTTTCAGAGAAATAAATGTTAAAAATGCATTTTTTTGAAAAATAATTGCGAAAAAATTTGGTTAATAAACTTTTGTTTATTACTTTTGTAGTGTCAAAAAGGTAATAATTATAAAAAACGAGCAAAAATGAAAGAGCATGTATCAAAAAAAAGAAGAAAAATCGAAAATGAATTACTGTTTTATCTACGCAGATACAAGTTTTTCGCCTCTCGGTTTCGAGACATTCGAGATTACGATGCTATCATCGAAGAAATTATTGAACAATTAAAATCAGATGTATAACCAAAAAGTCCTCCGAGAAATCGGAGGACTAAAAAAAATAAAAAAAACGATGACTACAAAAGAAAAATTTGAGCAATTGAAAGAACGTGATATTCAAGCAAAATCAGATGCAGAACGCGAAAGGCTCTCTGTAGATTTTGAACGTTTATCAGTAGAAGACCCCGTTGGTTTCGAAAAAGCCGTAATGGAAAGTGCTCGGAAAACACTCAACGATGCAAAAGAACTGAAAATAAAGGAACAATTAGTTCAAATTTCAGAAATCATTTCAATGTCGTACATTGCTAAAATATATTTTAACAAATCAAAAAGTTGGTTGAGCCAACGTATTAACGAACTTGATGTAAATGGAAAACCTGCAAAATTTCTTCCGGAAGAAATTGACACATTGAATTTTGCCATTCAGGATATTTCCAAAAAAATAGGTGCGTTTCGCATTGCTTGTTAATGCCTTTTTGACCCTGCGCACCAACGCCCCGCCCAACCGGCGGGGTTTTCTCTTTTCCAAAAAAATTTTGCATCGCAAAAAATAACTATCTTTGCAGCAGTATTAACTTTTAAAAAAATATATTTATGTGGTGGATTTTAATTCTTGGTGGATTTATTCTAATTATGGTAATTGCTGTAAATAGTAGTAATAAACAAACAGCAAGCGCAAATGAAAAATTGAGAAGTCAGGGTTTATCACTTTCTGATTTTAAACAAACAAAAGCATCGTATGCAGGCGGTCACCCTGATGTGAATAACAATTTCCCGTCTATTGCTTATCTTTCAAAAGATGGAGATTTGAAATTTTACACAATGCCTGTATCATTTCAAATGCCTGTTTTAAAGTTTAAAATCAAAAAAGATGCCGTTAAAAACATTTCATTAGAAGATGCTTCTACTATGGAAAACAAAGTTACACTTGGGAGAATTCTCCTAGTTGGCGTATTTGCTTTAGCTTGGCGAAAGAAAAAGAAAAATGAATTGGCATTTGTAGTTATTGATTGGAATGATGGAAAATTTGACCATTCAACTACTTTTTCTTTTGAAGGAAAGGACGCAACACAAGAGGCAAATCGTTTCAGAAATGAATTAATTGCTATTTGTAGATAATTTTTTTTAAAAAAAAACTAAATTATATTTGGCACTTCAAAAATAATATCTATTTTTGCAGTGCTAAACAAATTTATGTGCGATGAAATGCCGCCCAAACAAGGGCTTTTTTTATGCCCAAACACACGGCTGTCTTATCCTAAAATTTTGTGCTTCGCACTTGAATTTGTTTAGCAACGGGAAACGACAGCCGTTTTTTTTTCTGTCTATAATGCTAAACAAATTCAAACAATGGAAAAGAAAAATTCCCCTGCCTGCGTGAAGCACAGTACCGCAGGCAAAGTGCCGACACTTGATTACCTGTTGGCAATCGAAAGCAGTCTTACCGACTGGCAGTTTTTAACCCTTTTGCAGAGAGGAGGTGGGTTATGAAAATAGAAGCCAACCTCACGCCCGAACTGGTAAATGTAATTAATGAACTTGTAAAGTTAGATATAGCATCTTTATATACTGAATATCTTGGCGACATAAAAGATTTTTATATTAGAAACTGGCATCTTCTCACTAATTGTGATGATAAAATTAAAGACTTTTTGATTAAAATTTGTGATATTCAAGATACATTAAGTGCTTTCATTCAAGAGGAAGGAGGCGCCCAATGAAAATCACTCACTATGGCGTTCTCAATGATTTTTACAAAGAAGTAAAAAAAGAATTTGGCAAAAAGAAACCCGCAGACCTTATTTTTTCTGACGACAAATATGTATTATCACTTAGATGGAAGGAAGGAGGCACACAATGAACACAGAACTTAAACCTCCCACCACCCAAGCCGAAGCCCTTGCACTGATTGGCACGCTCAACGACAAAATATCGCGCCACAATGCAGATACCCGCACGGCTTACGCACGATTACAAGAACTTATCCGTTTGCTGTTGCCCGAATAATTAATATCTTTGCACCATGGTAGAATTTATAACAGTAACGTGTATTATTACATTGGCAGTTGCATTGTATAAATCCGGTATGCGAATATTGGCATTGCCTGTATTCATTACAGGGCTATTCATTTTCCTGTACAATTGTACAGGTTAGCGCTCTGCTATCATCTTCTGAAAAAATCCTGTCCGCTGCGGCAGGATTTTTTTGTCCTTTCCATTCCAACCGGCACATCTTATTTTTGAACTTTAAACTTTGAATTTTTGAATTATGGAATTGTACAATCATTTTGAATATGGCGAACTCTTGGCTTACAATTTAAAGCCGATAGCGCACTCCGTCCGAAAACAACAGTATTACCGCGCCACCGAAATAGAAAGCTTGCAGGAACTGAAAGAGCGCCTGGCGTAGTTCTTGGTTTCAATTTCAATTACGGAGTTAATTACCGGATTGATAAATGTATGTGGGTGGAGGGATAAGACATGGCTGTACATCACGAAAGAGAATTGGAAATGTTCGGGAAAAACCGCAGGCGTGGTTTGCCGAGAAACCTGCAAAAAAACGGCTTGCCATTTGAACTCTCGCTCGACTGTGTGTCCGAGACGGCAAAATATGAACGTGCACAAGATGCGGAGCGTATGGATCAATTCAATAAAGACGTGGAAGCATGGGCTATGCATGTAACCTCCCTGCTTCGCTCGAATGTGCGTACAATGGTAAAGCGCGATATCGGTTTGTCCGAATCCATTCATCCGAATATCTATTACGACAGAAAATATCGTAAAGAAGCCAAGCGTGTAGGTTTTTCTTTCCTTCGCGAAGGCATTTACATACACAAAGGCGCCGGACGCGGACAGGGCGGTTATCTCGGAAGCAAGTGGACAGATCATTACGGAAAACTCAAAACCACAAATCCGGAATCGCTTGGAAAAATGGGTTCCGGCAACCGTAAACCGATAGAATGGTTTAACCCTATCGTTGAACGCGAACTGTCGGCGCTTGCCGATATTGTGGCAGAATACAGCGCCGACCTTCAAATTAACGCAACACAAATTTTTATAGAATAACGCTATGGCTGGAGATTTAAACAGAAGTATCAAAATTTTCATCGACAATGAAAATGCAAATAAAAAAGCCGATGATTTGCGTGCAAGAGTGAACAAACTCGGCGCCGAATTAGAGAAACTTGCCGCTACCGAAGGTAAAAATTCCGATGCCTACAAAAAGAAAGAAAAAATCTACAACGCTGCCGTTAAATCTCTAAACACATACAATACCAAGATTAAAGAAACCGAGCGTGTACTTAAAAATTTAAGTAAAGCCACCTACGATGAACTTATAAAAGCGAAAAATGACCTCACAAGGTCGCTAAAAGATACCGAACGCGGTACCGAAAGTTACCACCAAAAACTTCTTTTGCTCAAACAAACTAATACCGAATTAGCCAAGGTGCAAAAAGAAATGCGAACCGAAGGCGGCAGACAAGCAGGAATGTGGTGCAAAGTTGCCGATGGCTTTAACAAATATATCGGTTTGATAGGCGGCGCCATCGCCACCGTTACCGGTCTCTCCATGACCTTCCGCCGCCTCGCCGAAGACGTTGCCAAGATGGACGACATCTACGCCACTGTTATGAAAACAACCGGTATGACTCGCGAAGAAGTTGTTGAACTCAACGAGGCGTTTAAGAAAATGGATACCCGCACCTCGCGCGAACAACTGAATGCACTTGCAGAAACCGCCGGACGTCTGGGTATTAGCGCTAAAGAAGACGTGATGCAATTTGTCGAAGCCGCCGATATTATACAGGTAGCCCTGGGCGATGTACTGGGCGAAAATGCAATCCGAGACATCGGTAAAATGTCAGACGTATTTTCCAAGGTACAAGACGATTTGAAAAATTTAAGCCTGAAGGAACAGATGCTTGCCGTTGCCAACTCGGTAAACGAGTTGGGAAAAACAAGTACTGCCAATGAACAATACCTTGTCGATTTTGCCGGACGTCTGGGCGGTGTCGCCACGCAAGCCGGCATATCCATTCAAAATATTTTGGGCTTCGGCTCGGCATTAGACCAGAATATGCAGAAAGTTGAAATGTCGGCAACGGCAATTCAAAAGTTCATTATGAAAGTGATGGGCGAGCCAGCTAAGTTTGCAAAGATTGTCGGACTGGAAGTAGAAGGATTTACCAAACTTCTGCAGGAAGATGCAAACGAGGCGATAAAACAAGTTATCCGCGCACTGGGAGACAAGGGCGGCTTTCAGCAACTAATACCGATTTTTCAAGATATAGGAATGGATGGCGCCCGCGCGGTGGGCGTACTTTCTGCGTTGGCAACCAATATCGACAAAGTGGATGAAGCACAGGCAATAGCAAACCGGGCATTTATTGAGGGCACTTCGGCAGTAGAAGAATACAACATTAAAAACAATAACCTGCAGGCGCAACTCGAAAAAGCACGAAAAAAATTCAAAGATACTGCCCTCGAATTGGGCGAAAAGTTAAGCCCGGCATTACTCAAGTCAGTAAAAGGCAGTACGTTATTAGTAAAGGCATTGGCGGGATTTCCGAAGTGGTTGAGTGAAAACAAAGGAATGCTTTTAACATTAGTTGCTGTTTTAAGTGCTTATACGGTTGCTGTTAATTATTCAAGAATTGCAAAATTACTTGATATTGAAATATATAAAAAGAAAATTGCAGCAATAAAAGCCAGTATTGCAGTAACCACATTAGAAACAACTGCAATAAAAAACGCTTCTATTTCAACTCGCATTTATATTGCTGCAACACAAGGATTAGCGGCGGCAAAACTACTTTTAACAGGCAAAATAAATGGTGCAAAAACTGCATTTAAAGCAATGAGCGCAGCGATGGGAGTAAATCCATACGTTATAGTTGGTATGGCTATTGCCGCTCTTACTATTGGTATTTATAAGTTTGCAACTCGCACAACGGTAGCCGAAAAGGCGATGAAGGAATTTAACAGGGAGGCTTTAAAACAACAAACTGAACTCAATAATATATTTGAAGCCTATAAAAAGGCAAACGAAGGTACGGACGAGAAAAAGCGCTTGCTTGAACTGATAAAGAAAAAATACGGACCTTACATTCAGGATTTAATAGATGAAGAAGGTAAAATAACCGATATTGCCAAGGCGCAGGAGCAGGCAAATAAAGCCCTAAAGGAAAGTATTGCGCTCAAAACCCGCGATGCCGCTATTGCCGATGCTACCAGTGAATCAATCAATACCCAAGCAGACATTATTAATAACTTGCGTAAGCAAATAGAAAAACGAAAAGGCGAAAATCTTGGAAATATAATAGTTGATGATATAGTAAATACGCTTACCGGCGCTAAAACAAAGGACAAACTGGATGAAGCATACAAGGAAGCTGCTCAAATACTCCTTGATAACGATATTATCTATACAGGAGGATTTAGGGAACCGTTAAATTTTGTCAATCAATTATATGGAGAGTTGACAAAATTAAATAACACTGTAGATGAAACGACTAAAAAATTCAAATTCCTTGTTCCTTCAAAAACAGAACCGACAAATGAAGATGAAGATGATTCCGCCCCCGACGCCACTGTATTAAGTGGTGGCGATCCCGACCCCGACCCCGACAAACAATCCAAAGTCAAAGCCGCCCTCGACCTGCGCCTGAAACAACTCGAAGAGTACTACAAACAACGCCTGTTGCTTATCGAAGAAAATCGCGAGCGCGAGGACATGGAAGAAAACGAATATCAACGTAGTCTACTCATAGCAGAAGACGACTATCTGGCACAACGCATCAATGTGCTCGAAAACTTCCATACCGGTTACGAAAAACTGCAACTCGAAGCCAATGAAAAACTGCTCGACGACAAAAAGAAAGTGTTGCAAAACACGCGCAAATACGATGAATTAGTGTTGTCTTATATGCTTGACGAGCATAAAAAGAAACTTGCCATTATTGACAAAACTGCCGAAGACGAACGGTTTAAACTCAAACTGCAACTCGAAAAAAAACAAATCACGCAAGAACAATACGATGCGCGAATGCTGGCGCTCGAACACTCGACTGCGTATTTGCGCCAACAGGCAATTACCGGTTACGAGCAGGCGCTCATAAAAGTTCAAATAGCCAACGAGAGCATCAAAAAAAATGTGGTCAAAAAAGCCGGCGAGGAACGTGTCGCTGCCGAGCGCGACACCCTGTTGAAACTTGCGGCATTAACAAAAAATTATACCGAAAGCGAAAAATCACTTCTTCAACAATACGGAAAAATAGGCATTGAGCAACAAAAGAAAGAGGAACTCGACCGCATCGAGGCAATGTACAAAGAGGGAACTATTCGCAAAGAAGTATATGAAATCGCTAAAGCAGCCATTGAGAAAAAATACGAAGACGAAAAACTGAAAGTACGTCAAGAGTATGGCATTGCCAGAATGGACGAACTCCATCAGTTGGAATTTGATGCGCTCAAGGAAAAATTAGATAAGGAACTTCTTACAGTAGAACAGTACGAACAGGCAAAGAAACAACTCAAATTAAAACATGCAAAAGAATATACCGACCAGGCACAAACATTCATCCAAGCCGGCGCCGATTTTGTAAAAGCCATCGAAGAAGCCGAAACTGCAAAAGTTTCTGCCGAATATACCAAGCGAACATCTGCCCTAACCGAGCAATATAACCAAGGGCTTATTTCACAAGAAGAATACAATGAGCAAAAGGGGCAACTTGATTACGAACAAAAAGTAGCCGAACTCGACATTCAGAAAAAATATGCCGATGCCAATTTTGCCGTGCAAACCGCCCAAATCATCGCTACCACAGCACAGGGCGTTATTTCGGCATGGGCAAGCAGTATGCAGTTGGGACCTATTGCCGGACCGATTGCTGCCGGTATTTTAACGGGGTTATTGGTTGGTACTTCTATTGCGCAAATCGCCAAGGCAAAAGCCGAGCGCGACCGCGTAAAATCTCTTACAATTGAAGCGCCGGGTGGCGGCGCGAGCGCTCCAACCCTTACCGGCACCCGCATCGTAACCCAAGCCGCCGAAGGTCGCTACGATGTTATTGGCGAAGAAGACGGAAAAACCTGCCGCAATGTTCCATACGAGCCAAATATACGCAGCGGCATTGTCGAAAATCCTACGCTTATGAGCGAAACCGGTCGTGAATTAATCGTATCTGCGCCCGATTTAAAACGCCTGCAAAAGCACATCAATTACCCGCTTCTGATAGAAGCAATCCGCGATGCACGCCGCGGCACAGTACCGCAAAGAGCCGAAGGAAAATATAACGCAATAGAGAATGCCGGAAGCAGTTCCTCTACCAAAGCCCCTATAACAGATAGTTCTATTATGGCACAAACCACCCCTGCGCTAATAGCTGCAATTGAAAAAAATAGCCAATTTCTTGATACGCTTATTCGAAATCCGATAGAAGCATACATATTATTATCTGAATTTAGAGCTGCCGAAGCATTGCAGAATAAGAGCGATAATTTATTTAGAAGAGGAGACAATTTAACATGAATATAAAACTCGAAAATACCGGAATTGAACTTCATCTTCCTGTTGATTTTGAACTCGAAACCACATTCAAAAATCCACTATTCTCTAAAGACGAAGGCAGCGGAACCTTGCCGGCAGTGCTTCCGCCGACACCGCACAATTTCGCTTCTTTCGGTTTCCCTGAACGCATCGACAACGCTGATAAAATCTCGCAACAACGTGTGCGCGTAACAAGCGGCATTTACCAGCGAATAGGAACCGCTACCGTACTTGATGCAAGCAAACACGAAGGAATAAACATTAATATTGGTTTTGATGAGGGTGAATTTTGGAATAAAATAAACAATCTTCCATTAAATAAACTTGAATGGGAAACTATAGACTACGGTTCTGCTGAAAATGCAGTAGCATACATGAACAAACTGCTTACAAGACAAATAAATAATCCCGATTTAAGTATTTTTGAAATAATTCTTGATTATGCAACCGATGATACACACAGTGAACGATACAAGCTGAACGATATTACAAAAACAAACAGTACATGGTCGCTTAAACATCAGAGTATATGGAATGAGTGGGTAAAATCAAACAATCAGTGGGTAAATGTTACAAACCCTGTAGGTTATGGTATCAGTCCATTTTTAAAAGTGGGCGCACTGATAGAAAAAATATTCACGGCTCTTGGATATAAAGTTACAGCAAATCCATTCCGAAGCGGACAATTGCAGCATCTTGTGGCGCTTAATAACAATCGCGACAGTATTGTTAGCGGAAAATTAAAACTTTCCCACCTTGTGCCTTCCTGCACCGCCAACGAACTATTAGACGCATTGTTTGCAAAATTCGGGGCGCTTCCGTTTGTAAACTCAAACGACAGAACCGTATCCATTCGTTTAATAAAAGACATCTTGAAAGAACCGGCACAAAAAGACCTCACAATATTTCTAAACACAGGATTTAAAAATTATTTCGAGCGCGGAAAACAACTCCGCCTATCAAGCGAAAAATCAATTGAAAACAAAGATTTGCGTGTAACTGCTAAAACTACGCACGATACTTTTAAAGAATTTACAGATTTGTATTCAAATAAATTTAACATTTTCGACAATACGATTGAAATATTGTGGAAGCCCCAAATAAATACGATAGTTGCTTATTCGCGTGTAGGCAACAGTTTTTATTCGTGGAACCTGAAAAATAACAGCGACCACGATTTACCTGCATTATCGTCCTTCTTTTTCGACTGGGACCAAAAACATGCAGATTTCGACTATTTGGATATAAAAGGAATTGACGAACAGGTGCCCATGACCGACAGTGGAAACACAGATATTATATTTGACATTCCGGCATTCCTGTGCGGAATTAGCAACAACAATTCCGGTATTATAGTAAAAGGAGAAATGGTCGAGACAAAAAATGAGAATACTTGTCCACTTGCATTTTGTCTCGTACACGATGCCGCATTGCCGGGCATTACTTTTGGTTCATCGTTTAGTCATAACCCAATCAAAGGAGGAAACTCTAACATCACAATAGACCTTTGTTACTACGGCGAACGTGGATTGTTCAATAATTTCATGAAAGAATACGACCGCTACCTTCGACATGGTTTGCAAAAAACAGAATCTTCTTATATGCTATCCGAAGCGGATAAACAACTTCTCGACATCACGCGACCAGTTATGAGCAACAATCAAATGTTTCTGATTGAAGAATTAAAAACAAAAATAGGAAAAAAAACACCCTCGCAGCTGGTCTTGCGCACGCTTTCTCTTAAGCATCCTTATCAAGATGATTATCAGTTTATTGAACCGGCACAGGCTACGCATTATTGGAAATATGTAAATCAATGGTTCGAACTTAAAAAATTTAGGAACAATTTGATTAGTAAATTAGCGTTTCCTCCACACAAATTGCAACATGGCATTGATACTGTGGCAGTGGCGCCTATGATTTACAATTATGGATACTACCCGGTTGGTGATGTACCATTTGCAGAAGCAGATATAGAAGACCCAAACACATCCTCTTTTATGGATACTTTCCCTGAAGCGCTCGGAGACGAACAAGCAATTATTGATTATCATCATTTAGAAAAAGCTGATGAATTAATCTATACAATCACAAAACCGGACAGCCAACCTGTGCCGATAGCTTTTCCAAACGAAGCAGGACAAATTTTCAAAAAAGACTTTTTATTTACGGCTATTATTTGGAGTACAAATCGCTATTTTAATCTTCCGACGCCTTTTAAAGCATATTGGTCAAGAACATTTAATCCGGCAGACCAATTTACCGAAAGCTATATAGAAACTTCACCAATAAAGGCAAATATCATGTTTGTAGTAGCAAAGTATTCTACTTACTTTGAAAAAGTGCCAATACCGGGAGTGTAATTTGTCCTTTATCAATTAAAAAGAATAAAATATTTTTGCAGTAATAAAATTTCAGAGTATGAATTATCTTGTCGAAAATCCTGTTTTTGTAGAATATACAGCAGCAAACACCTTGCCTGTAACGCTTGTTGTATCTAAATCATCAGGAGGCGAGATATATCGTTCACAAGCCTTTGCCAATAATACAGGAAAAATCAGTTGGAACATTGCCGATATTTTAAAACCACATATTGGTAAAACGCTTTTGGACGACACCGAAGTTTTGCAACATATCGCACCATTTTTGTATAACCTCTCATTAGAGATAGATGACGCAGTAGTTTTAATTAAAAATTATAACGCCGTTTTTCCCGGTGGTATTCCAAAACATCAATTCCGAAAACTCGCCGCTGCCGACACCGATATATTTGCCGAAAAACTTCAAAATTATACCGACAACTGCTTCTTGACCACTCGCACCGCCGGAGACATTATGGTGTTGCCGTCAAGTGAGGTCGGCTTTCTGTATTGTGTCGGCGACAACTCTACGCACACGCTTACCATAATAAATACCGATGGAAATCAAACATACACGATAAATATTCCTGCCGGAGTCCTTATCAATGCCATAAGCCTGTCGTATGTGCTGTGCGATATGGAACTTCAAAAAGGCATATTCGACATAAAAATAGACGGCAACCTTTGCCTGACTATAGAAGTTACTGAGCCAGCTCCGAGCAACGAACGCTATATTTTGAATTTCCGTAATTCGTGGGGAATGTACGAACTTATCGAAGTAACCGGAAGAGCAATAAGCGAACCCGAATATGGCGAAGAAACCGTGTATGCAATCTACGACAAAATTACCGACAGCCTGCGCAACGAAAAACTGCGCAAAGAAGCAACCGAAGTCATAAAAGCAGAGTGTGGCTACCGCAGTCGTGAACGCCTGCTATTTATCCGCGACATGCTACAAAGCGAAGATGTGAAACTGTACGGCGCCGATGGCGAATGGTTCGACGTGCTCGTATCTACCGATGGCGATAAAATCGCACTCAATATGGCAGAACCGGTAAGCATTCCACTCACAATAACAATGTGCGAAGCAGAGAAACTCTATTCTGCCGAAGAGCGCATAAGCCTTAAACCAAATGTGTGTTTGAAAGATGATTTATCTAATTTTATAACCACCAATAATAACAAAAAAATAATATTAGATTATGGGAATTAACAGATTTAGTAAGGACATGTCGCTTGTATCGCAGGCAATCGACAATGACATATTGATGATAAAAAGATATGACAAATATCATTCTATCGAAACGAAAACAATAAAAAACTTTCTGATAAAAGATATTGCTACATTTGAAGCAATAATCGTTACATCTTTGCCTACGGTGGGTCAAAATCAGATTATGTATTTAATTTCCACCGGAAGTAATAATTATGATAAATACATTTGGATTAATTCTATACAAGACTTTGAAAAAATCGGCACAACAAATATTGATTTTTCTGAAAAAATCAATACCGTTGCAGGCTTGAATAATATACACGCTGTTTTTTCAACAGACGGAAATTTACACGGTGGTTCAATTCGTGATACAGGTTCACCCGCAACAAATATGATTGACATACAGGGAGATGTTTTTGTTGGAATAGGGCAATCACAGTATCAAACCGGCACAAAATGGTTAAATATAGGAACAAATAATTTAACTATAAAAGCCACTCACGACACATCTTCGTTAAGTATTTTTCAAAATTTAACAGAATTATATTATCCGCAAGGGGACGGTTCCTTTTCGGAGGCAATATCAATTAATCCTTATTTTTTGCGCTTATATTATCCAAATTACCATGAAAAGGCATTGGATATTGACCAAAATATGATAAAGTTATACCATAATAACGGTAGCGAATTTATCAAAAGCGATATGAATATGTCAACCACATGTATTGGCATGTATACTCCACAGGGTAATGCAATGATGGAATATCAAATATCCCCGATGAGTTATAGATATTCATTAAATCCATTTGGGGCAGATGATGATTTATTATATTCAATTCAAGATCAATCTGGGGCATATTTAAGTATAAATTTGTCTACGTTGCAACAAACAACGGGAGATAGCGTTTTCCAAACATATATGTCCGCAGATGGGCAAACTTCATATACTTTATTAAATCGCCCAAATCAAGGCGACCCAATACTTGAATGTTACAATAGTCCGCAATATATCCGTAACCGCGTGGGAGAATTTGGTAACGGAGATAATTTGTTGGTATCGTTACAATGGCTGAATTTTGGAGGACAAACAGGCGACAGTTTAGTACGATTATATTGCCCGAATGGTGACCCACTTTTAGCAGGCGAAAAAATAGGGAATGAATATCGCACGGGAATATATTTTTATAATCTTGGGGACAAAATTTTGGATTATTCCTCAAATTGGCAAACAGGCGTGAGTGAAATGCGTATGTCAATGCCCAATGGCAACGACCGAATTATGGGTGCGGAAGTAAATCCTATACAAAATAAATTAGGTTTATATTTCTCAGATGATGAGATGCTATATTGGCGTTCCGATAAAGTAAATCAATATCGTGAAATTTGGGCGGGTTACACGGGCGATACTTTTTTGCGAATAAGACAAGCGCAAAAATGGTGGGAACAGCCGTATGATTATAGTCAAGATTTGGAATTTGGAATGATTGGCGAAACTCCATTTATGATTGCTCAAATGAGTGGCGGGCTTGCAACAAAAAGAAATTATGTGCGCTTGGCTTGTCCAGATGATACGAGTTATTATTTGGAGGTAAACGATAAAGGAATTGAAATGCAGGGGGATTTTGGAAAAATGACTTTTGTAGGCATCAATACCAACGGACAGAACAAAGAAATTATATTCGAGATAGAGGGCAACGAATATAAGGTAATAGGTAGCCCAAATTAAAAACTTAATAGGAAACAATGAAAAAAATTGATTTAACAAAAACGATTACCGAATTTGACGGTAAAACGCCTTATTCCTTTGGGAAACAACAAGGCAAAGATGCGGACGGAAATCCGATGGTAGTAAACCTTGTCGGCGACTTTAAAACAGTTGTCAGCGAAAATCTTCGAAAGTGGAAATCGCAGCCTCGACGCGGCGAGGGCGGCAAACCCATTGACCATAAAGCTGAAGTTCAAAAAATTGCAGCGTTGGCTCGTAAAGTTGCAGCTTGCAACGAATTAACTGAGTGGGACGAATGGGAGATTAACATTTTCGATTTGTGTATGTCCGCGCAAAACGACATTATTTACGCCCAGTTTTTGGATGCAATTGAGTAATAATTCAATAAATATTTAACATGAAACTTCTTTTAATCGAATACCTCTTAAGCAAAAGCTCCGGACAATTTAACATAGTCATTATATCGTCCGTATGCCTATTTTTCGTAACGCTCGCCACTTTTATAGACTTGGCGGCAGGAATTTATAAAGCAAAGCAACGAGGCGAAGCAATCACCTCCGATGGAAGAAAAAAAACAGTCAGCAAGCTCGTGTTGTATTTTTCGCTTGTGTTTCTTTCGTTTTTTTCCGATGAAATATTATGCTATTCGTTAAAGCAGTTTTATTCGGGATTTCCATCAATACCTCTTCTTACGGCAGCAGTAACGCTGTACATAATTATAGGCGTTGAAATTCGTTCCATCAAAGAAAATGCAGATGAAAAACACAAAAACCAACTAAAAAAAGATGTTATTGATTTGGCAGAAATTCTGCTGAAGATAAAGGACAGGGAAATTATTGAATATCTAAAAAATATAAGTAAAAACAAGAATGAAAACAAGTGAAAAGGGAATAAACCTTATACAAGAATTTGAGGGCTTGGTATTAATCGCCTATTTATGCCCCGCAAATGTCCCAACAATCGGTTACGGACACACAAGCACGGTAACTCGCGCCGATGTTGGAAAAAAGAAAATTACGCCACAAGAGGCAGAAGCTCTTTTGATTTCCGACCTTCCAAGATACGAAAGAGGCATTTTAAATAATGTAAAAAGCGACATTAATCAAAATCAATTCGATGCGCTTGTGTCGTTTGTTTATAACCTTGGGGAGGGTACGCTAAAAACTTCAACGCTTTTAAAGAAAATAAATGCAAATCCAAGCGATTTATCAATTAAAGGAGAATTTGGAAAATGGATAAACGCCGGTGGAAAGCCATTGCCCGGACTTATTAAAAGACGTTCCGCAGAGGCAGAATTGTATTTTAGTTAAAAAAATGAAATTATGCACTGCCAAAAAGAAACATTTAACATAAGCAAATGTAGCACGTTCCCGATGAAAATCACTTTAAGAAATCAGGCGGGAGATTTGCTGCCGGTTACAACTGATTTTAAGTTTGTATTTTTCGGCGCAAATACGATTAGAGGTTACGAAGTTTCGCAGAAAAACGGCGTGATGAAAAATTGTTTTATTGAAGACGGAAATATTTTTGCGAGATTTGAAAATCATAATCTATTTGGATTGTTGAGTGTGGAAATTTGTGAACGAAGCGAAGATAACAACGCTACCGCAGGTTATTGGCGATGGATTAAAAAAATGAGTACAAACGTAAAAATTATATAGTTATGGAAGATTGTAATCGTAAAGTTCCGGAGTTGGAAATAACATTTAATACTAAAGATTTGGCTATTTTAAAAGGTGGTAAAGTAGGCGAAGTGTTGCAAGGAAAAGGCGTAGGCGTAACTCCCGAATGGGCATCGCTCCCCGATGCGGGAATGAACAGCGTTACCTATTTCGGCACAAAGGAAGCCGTCGAAAATACCGATGCCCGCAATTTAGACATCGCGGTCGAGGGCAACACGGCTATTGCCTACGAGGGCGACATTGAAAATCCTACCGCTATTTTAGACGGAAAAATCAAAGTAGACGGCACACGTTTCGTTGGTACTACTTTTCATATCAACCATTCCACAGGCGGCAGTTATTGGGATACAGAAGATAGGGATAGCGAAAAATGGGAATACGACACAGAAACAGGA
>Ga0099364_10006801_pt1 | contig 16562 bp, 11 predicted proteins | sample TergutTh196P3_FD_73070 | JGI IMG/M metagenome (GOLD analysis project Ga0099364, IMG submission 73070) | Microcerotermes parvus P3 segment gut microbial communities from Pointe-Noire, Republic of the Congo - Th196 P3 | ecosystem: Host-associated > Arthropoda: Insects > Digestive system > Gut ... | reverse complement strand
AGAAAGGTTACGAACAATTGTTAGACTACATGTCTGCCAAAAACGCAAAAGAAGGCTACTTGATTACCTTTGATTTTCGTAAAGAAACTAATAAAGAGCGTTGGGAAAAATGGGTTGAATTTGATGATGGTCGGCGGGTTTTTGATGTGATGGTATAAATTTTCAGTGTTCATTCGGGACGGGCAAAGAATTGGGACAAGCAAAGAATCGGGACGGGGGAAAAATCGGGACGGGCAAGCCCGTCCCCTACAAGTCGTCCGCGTAAGCGGACACAATAACTGTCAACTCTCAATTGTCAACTGTCAACTGTTCGTCACGTTTCTAATTCAAAACCGTTCGCTCCCACAATATAATATTTTAGATATGTTAAGTCTGCTATGTTAATTTTTCCGTCACGGTTGCAGTCCATTTGGTCGTTTCTCTCAAAGCCGGGACGACTGGTAAGATAGCCTTTAAGATAATTTATGTCTGCTGCGCCGATTGGGGTGTTTGCGCCTTCACGCGGCGCGATGGCTCCGCGCTTGACATTCCCGTTAACAAAAACAAATTGGCTGAAGCTTGTTACAGAGAACGAACATGTGCCATCGTCGTTTATAATCGGCTGAATCATCTCGCTTGTTCCGTCTTTAAGTTGGTGCAGAATCCAGAAGTCTTCGGAGCGCACACCCGTGGGAATCGGCACAGTAATTAAAACCGGAATGTCTAACGAGCCGGAAGAAGTCGCGCCCTCTAAGTCTATCTCGACCTGAATCGCACTGCTTTTGTTAAAAGCTGATAAGTCAAGCTCAATTTCTTTGTCGGGTTTGGTGAAACTCAACGAGATTGAGGTGCCTTGCAACGCCGCGTTGAATGCCGCGCCCACAATTTGGATTTTATCTTTCTGATTATGGAAGTTGCCGTGGGTGTTGGTGGCGACATCAATTTCAATAGTTATCTCGGTTTTCTCCATGAATAGTTGTTCTAATTCTATGAGTTTATCAAGTGTTTCGCGTTCTTGCAAAGCATCTTGAATTTCAGATGAACCCATTTCTTTTACAGCATCTAAAATATCTTCTGCCGTAGCATTGCCGCTCTTGGCATCGTTAATAAGTTCATCAAGCAATACCGCGATTGATGCAGGTTCCATGACCACTAATGTTGCCACATCGCTTAGCGTTTTCGCGGTTTTCGTGCCGCCATCGTCGTTGTCAACAATTGTGTTCGTCACCTCAACGTAATAATAAAATGTCCCGACTTCATTTACAGGCGCGCCGAAATAAACATTTGTTTCTTCGTTTATGATTGTGCCGCCCACAGTGTTTGCGGTTGAGTTTTTATACCACTGATAGCTCAAAGTTCCGCCATCGGGCGAATTGGCTGAAACAACGAAGAAATGCTTAGGTTCTGACGAATCATCAGCCGCCGCCATTCTCACCACAGCATTTTGCGGTTGCCCTGAAATGAGAGGGGCTTGGGCGTTTACTTTAGGCAAACTTGTATGGGTTACAAAAGTATAATTTTCAAAAACCTTATCTGCTCCGCCACGGTTGCAGGGATAGCGCAATCTGGCGAATGTATCAAGCTCCATTAATTCGCCTTTTGGAAAGTCAACTTCAAGATGTGAGCCGTTTATGCGATAGAGTTCACCGCTTGTCCGTTGAACGAGCGCGCTGAATCCTGTCAAATCAAGAAAATCCCCAACTATATACTCTGTTTTAGTTGGCATACGTTGAATAATAAAATCGACAATTTCATCAGCCACGACATTCACTGTGAGCGTTTCGTTATATATCTCCGGCTCCATCTTGTCTGCAATTCTTATCGTTTCTGTTACTGCGAAGTTAAATACTTCGGGGTAAATATTCACCATATCGAGCGACATAGGGATTCTGCTTTCATCAGAATACACCCCCATTATCGTCACGCCGGCAGGATTAAAGCTCTGCCCGACATAATATTGAGACCTAAACGGCGGTGATTGCGTTTGCACCTCAATGCCCGTCAAAACTGCATTACTGACATAAACTAAAAAGAAATCTCTGTCGACTTTTTCCGCAAGCTCTGTGTTACGGTGTGTAACCGTGACGGGTATTCCGCTGCTGCTCTCTTGTGCTGTGATGTCGGTGGTGTCGCTTACAATCAACTCGTTTTGTGTGATTATTTCAAGCACGCCATTGCTGTATACGACTTCCCACGCAAGCCCGTCTAAGCTGAACATTTCGCCTATTGTATAACGAATTTTTGTGGGCGGGAGCAGTGTAACACTTTCGACTGTTGTGGCTTTTACTTCAACCGATAGTTCACCCACACGAAGGGTGCCTTTTTCGTCAAAGTGGAATATGGTGATTTTGCTGTTACCATGCTCGTTGAAGTTATAGGCAATGTTAATTTTATCCGTTACGTCTTTATGCGGCGTTTTGCCGTCCGAATAAAAGATTTGTATACCATGCTCACTCAAATTCTGCTCAAGCACCTGCCCCTGCTCAAAAGTCGGCTTGCCATTGGGATAATGCACGACAAACTCATTTCTAAAAGAGCGAAGCACAGGCACACCATTAACTCCATCTTTCCACGCATCATTTTGCCCATTTGAATCCTTCCAAAGCCCCGGCACATTACCACCATATGCCCTAATGTCTCTTTGATTAAAACTGCGTAAATTAATAAAGTGGTTATTCCCCTCAAAATCTCCTCTAAAGTTGTGGGTAGTCCTTATTTGATTACGAGCATCATCACGCGAAAGACCATAATCAAGCGTATAATCTACATAGCTATTTTCAATTCTAAGTGTGCCGCCGTTATTTTGATTATCGCCGACAAAACCACCTGCCATGGTGAACGAACCTGCACCTGTCGCCACCGCACGAACCACACCTTTGTCAACGTATGAATTTTTTATATGCACGGTTGACCGTGGACGCATTTGTCCTATAAAACCACCCGCCATGGAAATTGTCGACCCAATGCCGCCGGCGTGAGCCTTTCTTGAAAGAGAGCTAACACTGCTTTTTACATTACAGTTGTCTATCGTCACTGTCGCGTGTTCAGAGACTTGTCCAATCAAACCACCTGCAAAGGCATATGCAGAATACCCAGCTCCGCCTTCATAATTGTGAGCAACGATTCCTATATTTGAAGTTCCCAAATAAGCGGGGCTTAACGTGCCGAAACCGCCACTAACCGAAACATTCTCTATTGTTGTTGTTGTCCAACTTGTGAGTTTCCCTATCAAAGCCCCGGCTATAGCCTCCTCTCTTTCGTGATTATATTTATAAATGCCATTTGGGTGAAGCTCTATATCTAAGTTTTTTATGCTAATATTACTATTTATCCACCCAAACAAACCGGCTTCCCACCGGTCGTTGTTACTTGTTCGGTTAATTCTTAAGTTTTTAATTTTATAGCCGTTGCCGTCAAGCGTGCCTCCAAATTCATGTATCGGTGACCATTCATCAGTCAAATTTATGTCTTGAGTTAGTATGACATATCTATCGCCTGCTAACGCTGTTCTTAACTCACCTTGTGTGCCGACGCGCCACACATCTTTGCCTTTCAAGTCATCTTCAGACGTTATTTTGCCCGGAATAGCGGGTAGCTCTAAGTTGTCAAGCTTGTCTATTTCGCGCAAGTCGGTGGTGAGGGGTTCGTTTGATTTGGAATATATGAATTCATCAAAAAATTCTGCTGATTTGTTTCGCGCCATATGTAAAAACGCACTTTCAAGCCATCTTTTTTGTCTCGCCTCAGAAGGGGGCAAAATCTCCCAAATCCCGATAAGCTCTAAAGAGTCGTCTGCCACAATATCAGAGTTTGACCTTTCAATAGACTCCCACCATTCATCATAATCAGCAGGGTCGGTTGAAGACATCGCCTTGCCAACTCCTTTATCTCCGCCAACAGCTCTAATAGAGTTGGTTGTTTCCATGTTTGCGTTTGATTGCATTTGTTTCATAGCCGATGCGTTTTTGAAATGCGTATCAACACTTGCGGAGACTCCAAAACCGCTAAAGTCAGCCCCAACTTTGACATCCATATTGCTTCTTATGTCTGAGGATTCTTTTCTGTTAGTGTTGACGATTGTTGCCGTTTTATCTAAATAACCGCCGACATTATAGCTTGCGATAATGTGTGTGCCATAATTTCTGAACAAATCGTATATTTCGCTTTGCGTTGTGCTATTCAAAAGAGCCTCTTTCAATCCTTCATCAAGGACATTCCAAAGGTCACTATTGTATCTGCGCAAATTACCAAGCGGATTGGGACCCATGGAATTTCTTCCGAGAGTTTTAGATACAAAAAGCGTGGAGAAAAAGCTGTCAGACACTTCCTCGTAAGAAAACTCAGAGCTTTTGTCTTGATTAAATTGCGTTGACACATTTGCTTTCATAAGCAACCCTTTGTAACCGGCTTTGGCATCAACACTGAGAGAAGTCGAGATGTTCTTCTGTGAAAACAACTCCTCAACGCTTTTAGCGGCATAGTGTTCAAATTTTACGCGTGGAACGTATCCTGCCCACCAATCGGGGTGGTGAAACTTGCCCAACAATGAACTTTCTCTCTCGGGGTTGTTGACATCAAGAAGGGGTTTTAACTTATCGCGTTTTAATTCTTCTCCGCTTAAAATATTGAATCCGCTAAGCAGAAGGTCTAACCCTGGGGCCTCCTCCACTGCCACCACCTTTACCGCCCCAATCGGAATGAATCCGACTGTAAGTACCATTGCTAAGAATACTGATAGGAACTTCTTGCTTGTTGATTTAAACATTTCTTGACCTCCTGTTGTTTTTTTATTTTTGCTAAACTGTAGCATAATAGTCAAATTGACTATGTGCATACTGTTATTATAGCAGAATTGACTTTATAATGCAAGTAGTAATTTAAAAATATTTGCAAAAGGGAGTCAGTTATGGATTACATTGAGTTAGGAAAAAGAATTAAAGCCGCACGGTTAGCGGCAAAATTGACACAAGAGCAACTCGCCGAACGCATAAATTTGTCAAACGGACATTGTGCTCACGTAGAACGCGGCACAACAAAAGTGTCTTTATCGGCATTAGTTGATATTGCTAACGCGTTGAATACTACGCCCGACAAATTATTGACAGACAACATCAATCACGCCACTCCCTATTTGTTGGACGAAGCGCGAGAATTATTTGATGACTGCGACCCCGATGAAATATATGTCATACTCCAAGCCGCCACAGCCATAAAAAATTCTATTCGTATTCGTAAACTGACACGTTTAAAAAGTATTTAAAAATTCGCTTGTGTTTTGCGCGGCTTGCCCGTCCCCACCCTCACCCATTTTTGCAAGACATTCCAAGCAAAAAACCCCGCCCAACAAAAAAGTGTCGGGCGGGGTATAATTTTAGATGTTCACTCGGGACGGGCAAGCCCGTCCCCTACATAACTATCAACTCTCAATTGTCAACCGTCAACTGCCATCAGCGCCTTAGCAATACTCCTACCAATCAACTCCCCTGCATAGACGGCTTCTTCTAAGGTGTTTCCGTGTGAGCCGACTTCAATCAAAAGTGAGCCTGTTGACAAGTCTTGATTATAGTGGCAATATTGAAATAATATAGGGCGGGTAAGCCCGGGGTTATCGCTCTCGATTGCGGATTGAAGATGTGCCGCTAATTTCAGGTTTTCAAGATAATCGGGAATGTCATATTCACCGTTGTCGGCCGCAGAAATAAACATAATTTGCGCCGCCGACTTTCCGTTAATTTCGGCAACAGCGGCAACCGGCTCACCTTGGTCGTATATCGCATCGCGGTGTATGTCCAACACAACTTTGATTGACGGGTTCATTCTTAAAAGCTCGCTTACCGTTACCGCACTTCGTGCATAAGCCCCCGAAAAAACGGGGTAATCGTGAATTGTGCCATCGTGAATAACCGAAATTCCGCTTTCTGCTAACGCGGCTGAAATGCTCGCCCCCACCGCAACAACATTGTGCGCCGTATCGTTTGAGCGGTTAGAATATCGCCCGTCATAATACCCACCCTCGGGGTAATAAGACTCCCCCGTGTGGGTATGGATTATGAGAACTTCCGGCTCTCCATTTTGCTCTAAGCGTATGTCCGGCTTTGTGTTTGCTGTCTTGGCGACAAATTCGTTTGAAAGCCCGGTGGCATTGCGAACTTGTCCCGCTTTTTCAAGATTTATGAAGTTCGCGCCGCCAACGGGGCCGTAGGTTTTGGTGACAATCCTTCCGTCGCGGCTTGAAAAAACGCTGATGTCCTCTTTAAAATCCGCCATATTAAAAGCCATGACTGCCGACGAATCAGCTTCTTCCAAGTCAGGAACAACCCATTCCTCTAAAATTGGTTCAAAAGCCTGTTCTTGCTCAACCGGTTCATGAACGGCGGCGTTGTTCAGCAATAACATTTGTGTGGGTGGAATGTCTTTGTGCGTATTCTCACGCGCCACCGCGCTTTCGGCCTCTATATATTCGCCAATAACAAAAAGGGTATCACCGACTGAACGCGAAATGTTGTCGGCATTATTCACAATAAGCCCCGAAAGGGCGGGCGAAAAACAAACAGCGGCAACGCCGGCAAACGTATTAACCACTCGTTTCTTTATATTCTTTTTTATCATAAATTTAAAACCTCCCATTCCCAATCATATGGAAATAGGAGGTAATTTATGCTATGGGTTTAAAATTCGTTTAAAGAGTTTTATAAGCTCTGACAAGACGATTACGCTGAATGCTGTGCAGAATATTTTTACCCACATTTCAAGGGGAAGGGCAGACACGCCGAAGAAGGTTCCGGCGAATTGTATTATAACCACCTGCAACACAATGGTTGAAAATATTGTCGCAAGAGCCAACTTATTGTTTAAAAATGTCTTAAATATACTGTCAGTTGTTAACACGCGACTGTTGAACGCATTGAACAAGATAAACAAAGAAAACAGTGCAAACCTTACGCCGGGGGCTTGTTGTTCATCTGCTCCTAAAAAATTGAACGATGAGTGTTGAAGGAGAAAGACCGATGAGATGAAGACGGCGGTGAGCAAAATCTTTTTGAGCATTTGTGCGTTTATAATGTTTTCGCTTCGGCGCACAGGCTGTCTTTGCATGAGGTCTTTGCTCACCGGCTCTAATCCGATTGACAGGGCAGGTGGACCATCCATGATGATGTTTATCCACAGCAGTTGCAGGGCGGTGAGAGGAACCTGCCACCCCATTAAAGCAGAACCCAATACAACAATAACCGACGAAACATTAACCGTAAGCTGAAACGAAATAAATCTTTTAAAGTTTTCATAAATGCCCCTGCCCCATTCAATTGCCTTTACAATAGTGGTGAACGAGTCGTTGAGCAAGACTATATCGCTCGCTTCTTTTGAAACCTCGGTGCCGGTTATTCCCATGGCTATGCCGACATCGGCGTTTTTTATGGCGGGCGCGTCGTTGATTCCATCACCCGTCACCGCGACAACATCACCCTGCTCTTTCAGCAGTTTAACCACCCGCATTTTAATAGTCGGCGTGCTTCTCGCAATAACCGAAATGTTTTTAAGCCTAACGCTCAATTCATCGTCTGAAAGACTTTCAAGGTGAGTTGCTTCTACCGCTGTGCGCTCACCCTCAAGCAATTTAAGCTCGTTTGCAATTGCCGTGGCGGTTAAAATGTTGTCGCCCGTGAGCATTTTTATTTCGATTCCTGCCGCGCGACAGTGTTCAGCCGATTCGTATACGTCGGCGCGAATGGGGTCGGCTATGGCGACAAACCCGTCAAAGGTCATGTTCTTCTCAACAGTTTCTTTGCAGTCGGAGTCGGCTTCTAAAATTCTGTGCGCAAAAGCAATGACCCTGCGTGCTTTTTTCTGTTCTTCAACCATCAACGCTTCAAATTCAGAACGTTCGCGTGAGGTTATGTTGCAACATTCAAAGATTTTTTCGGGAGAACCTTTTGAATATGCTGTAAAGTTAGCCCCCTGCCTTGTTACTGTGGACATGTTTTTATGCTCAGATGAAAACGGGAACACCCTGACCACATCTGCCGCGTTTCTGATTGTCGCATAGTTTTCACTGCTGTGCTTGTCGGCGGCAACCAACATAGCGCACTCTGTAGGGTTGCCGATAAATTCACCGCCGTCACCAACATCGGCTGTGCTGTTTATACAAATGTTTTTAATTATAAACTCATTTTCGGGTTCAGACAAAGAAATTACTGTCATACGATTTTCGGTGAGAGTTCCGGTTTTATCTGAACAAATCACGTTTACGCAGCCAATCGTTTCACAAGCAATTAGCTTTTTCACCAACGCATTTTGTTTCGCCAACTTTATTATATTAATAGACAAAGACACCGCAACAATTGTGGGCAATCCTTCGGGAATGGCGGCTACGATAAGGACTATGCTGTTTAAAAATGCGTCCAAAACTCCGGGAAGGTGTAGCCCCTCTTCCGTTAACCGCAAAATCCTGACAATGAAAACTAACGCCGCAGCTATTACACCAAGAATTGCGACAATTTTACCCATTCGCGAAAGCTTTTCTTGAAGCGGCGTGGTGGTTGAACCGACAGTGGTTAACTCTTTTGCAATTTTCCCGAACTCAGTTTGGTTGCCAACGGCGCACACCAATAATTTGCAGAACCCACCGGTGATGTAAGTTCCTGAATACAGCATGTTTTTTCTCTCAGCGAGTGGGGTTTTCTCATCGGTGAACTTAGCATCGGCATCTTTTTCAACCGGAACACTTTCACCGGTAAGCGACGATTCATCGGCGGACAACCCACTACTCTCCAACAACCTGCCGTCCGCCGGGATTTTGTCGCCCGTGGCAAGCAAAATCACGTCACCGACGACTATGTCCTTTTGGGCGCAGATGATTGTCTGTGAGTTGCGCAACACCTTTACCGTAATATTGTCGTTGATTTTGCTTAACGCCTCAAAGGCTTTCGCGCTTTTCCCTTCCATTACTACGGTGATTACGACAGACAGCGCGATTGCCGCGAATATTCCGACCACCTTTTCAACGTCAAAACCATCACCCGTGAACGCGCTAATCACATTAATAAGAATGGCAATTCCCAAAGCCCCGATAAGCAACAAGAGCATAGGTTCGGTCATAGCCGCCCACACACGTTTAAACAGAGATTCGGGTCTTTCTTTCGTTAACTCGTTTTTGCCATATTCAGCGGCATTTTTCTCCACCTGTTCAGGGGACAACCCCTTTTCAAAATCAGTGTTAAATTCAGATTTAAGCTGTTCAATTTGCGTTAAAAAGTCAATCACTATTTAATACCTTCTATTCTTTTAAATAAAATCCGTCCGTGATAGCGGACATAAAACTGTCAACTCTCAACTGTCAATTGTCAACTGTTGTAAAAGGCCTTTTATACAGGAATATCTTGCTGTTTTGCGGACGGTTGCTACCATTTCGCGGACTACCTCTTTTCTTCCGATAAGAATAAGTATTTTTTTTGCCCTTGTAACAGCGGTGTACAGCAAATTTCTATAGAGCAGTTGATTTGAAATGTCGGTCAACGGCACGATTACCGCTTCATATTCACTTCCCTGACTTTTATGAACAGTAATCGCAAAAGCGTGTTCAATTTTGTTTAACATTTCTGAAGTGCAGGTTGCCACTCTGCCATCAAAGTTTATTTCCAAACTGCTGTCTTTCAAGCTTATGTCGGTTATTATTCCTATGTCGCCGTTAAAAATACCCTTTCCCTTGTGACCGTCTCTCAGCCAGTCTATATCATAATTATTCTTGGTTTGCATAACCTTGTCGCCCTGCCGAAAAACCACATCAAAAAACCGCATTTGCTTTTTGCTTTTGTCGGGAGGATTGAGTTGTGCTTGCAATGCCGCGTTTAAGCCCTTAGTTCCCGCCTCGCCCATTCGGGTGGGACTTAGAATTTGTATGTCTTCTAACGACGAAAACCCATATTTAGCAGGCAGTCTTGTTTTAGCAAGCTCAAGCACTAATCTCGATATTTCGCTGTCGGAATGTGCTTGCATAAAGAAAAAATCCCTGTCGCGAATATCCAACTCCGGCAACTCACCGTTCACGATTTTGTGGGCGTTGGTTATAATAAGACTTTCAGAGGCTTGCCTGAAAATTTCTTTAAGTTCAACTGACGGAATATTTCCGGCGGCGATAAGGTCTTTAAGAACATTGCCCGCGCCAACAGACGGCAGTTGATTAGAGTCACCCACTAATATAAGTTTGCACTTACTTTTCATTGCGCGCAGGAGTGCCTCAAACAAAAGTGCGTCAACCATCGACATTTCGTCGATGATTATAATGTCCGCGCTCAGCGGATTGCGCTCGTCGCGCTTAAATGACATGAAATTGTCCTTCTCGGCATCAACCTCTAAAAGTCGGTGTATGGTTTTAGTCGGCTCACCGGTTAGGTCTGCCATTCTTTTAGCCGCCCTACCGGTTGGGGCGGCGAGCGCGAGTCTCTTCTTTTGTTGTTTAAACAGTTTGATTACTGCGTTAATTGTGGTGGTTTTCCCTGTCCCCGGGCCCCCGGTGAGGATAAATATGCCATTCCCCAAACAACCATTAATTGCTTGTCGTTGCAATCCCTCATACTTTATATTTTCGGCGAACTCTATGCCGTCAATTTCTTTGGAATAGTCTTTGGTTTGCCCTATATTCAGTTTTAGCATTAGTGATAGCTTGTCCGCTATATACTTCTCGGCTTCATAATATTCTGATAGGAATACCCTCGTTCTTGTCCCGAAACTAAGCCTTGAAAATGGCCCGTGACAGCCGTTTTCGAGTGCCTTCTCAAAACAACTCTCACCCACGTCATATCGCGATTCGCTTATATTTTTCAAAACCTCCAACGGAAGGCAGGTGTGCCCGTTATTTGCATTCTCGCGCAAAATATACGCAATAACAGCCCTCACACGATTAGGGTCATAGCTTTCAATATCATATTCTCTTGCGATGTAATCAGCCACGTTAAAGTCAAGCCCAATGCCGCTTTCGCATAAAATATAGGGGTTTTTCTTGATTTGAGCTATGCTGTCACCCTCATATTTTTGCCAAACACTTATTGCCGCGCCGGGCGAGATTTTATATTGCCCCAAGAACTCAATGATGGTTTTGACGTTGCAAATTTTGCGGTATTCATCGCCGATATGCGCGGCGCGTTCGGGGGTAACGCCCTTTATATCAGTTATGCGAAAAGGTTCGGAGTCAATGACGTTAAGGGTATCAGCCCCAAATCTCTCAACCAACTTTTTGGCAAGCGCAGGGCCTACTCCCTCAATCACCCCTGATGCTAAATATCTTCTTATTTCGTAGGGGGTATTGGGCAACATTCTCTCGGCGGTTCGCGCTTTAAACTGTCTGCCGTATTTAGGGTTGTCCGCAAATACACCGATTAGTGACAGCTTTTCGCCCACAGCCACATCGCCTATGTTTCCGGTGGCAATCGTCAGTTCGTCGTTGTCTGAAACCATTTGCAGCACGATAAAGCCGTTTTGGCTATTTTTATATATAACGGTCTCAACCACACCCTTAATCGTCTGAAGGGTGTCCTCGTTGTGGTATTGGTAGTTCTCTTCCATTCTCTTTTCTCCACTTAAAGCTTAACAAAACAATTTTATCGGTAATCACATTATAAAGAAGGTATAATATAGCCACTGCTCCGAAAATCGCAAAGAACAAAGACAAGAACAAAAAAATCACATACATAAACATTACCCCCTGATGTCAGTTGATGAACAATTGACAATTGACAATTGACAATTGACAATTGTCGGTTGACAGTTAATTGTTTATTTTATGATTTTAGAGACAATTAGGTTCCAGCCTTCTTGTTTGTTTATGCAAATAGGCTCAAAGTTGGCGTTTTCTAAGGCTTGTTCTACTTCTTTCAGGCGTTGGTCGATAATGCCCGATACGAGCAGGTTGCCGTTTTGTGATAAAAATTTGTTGAATAGCCCCAATTGCGCCATATCAATGATAATGTCTGACACTATGTTGGCGATAACAATGTCATAACCGCCCCCTATTTGGGCAACTAAGCTTTCGTTATAGCAAACGTCACCCCAAAAAGCAGTAAAATCACCGCCCCCATTCAGCGCGATGTTTTCGCTTGCAATTTTCAAGGCGTTTTCAGATATGTCAACTATTGACACTTGTTTTACGCCCAACAACAGCCCTGCTATGCTTAAAATTCCGCTCCCTGTTCCTATGTCCAAGAGTTTAAAGTCTTTTGTCGGGATTTTTTCTAACGCTTCAATGCAAAGTTTGGTGGTTGCGTGTTGTCCTGTGCCGAACGCGCTCGCCGGGTCAAGTTCTAAGACTAATTTATTTTGTGGAATGTCAATCCGTTCCCATGTGGGCTTTATTAAAAATTTATCGCCTATACAAAAAGGTTTATAATACTCTTTCCAGTTATTCTCCCAGTCTTGTTCATCCACCAAAGAGACTTCAATATTTAAGTCACCGTAAATTTCAGCATCGCGCGCCGAAACGCATTTAAGCAACTGGCGAATTTCAAGCAATAAACCCTCGCCCTGATGATTTTTTTCAAGATAAAAAGTTATATGGGTGGGGGTTGTTTTAAGACTTTCAAGGCTCTCGTCAATGTAGTCGTAATCAATCCCAATATTTCCCTTTACAAAATCGTCAAAGAGAGAACTGTCATGAATGTCAAAGCCCTCGACACCAAGCTCACAAAGCATAGCGCAAAGCGAATCAATGCCCTGTGGCTTAGTAAAAATATTTACTTTTAAAAATTTCAAAGCATCACCTCGCTAAAGTTGCTACAATCTTTCCTATGCGGTTTTTCTTAACTTCTTTTATGATAAAACAAATGTCCTCATAGTTCACTCGCAAGCCAATTTCACTAAGCTCGGGGACACAGCCTGTCAAATCGGTAATGAGACCGGTCATCGTGTCATATTCGTGGTCATCGGGTAACGAGTGCCCGAATAGTTCCAAAACATCGTCGGGGTCGGCGTTGCCGTCTATTTCGTAGGTGTTTTTGCCGATTTTCTTTATTTGCGCCGAATCGTTGTCGTGTTCGTCACTAATGTTCCCCACAATTGCCTCGATTAAATCTTCAAGCGTGACAATGCCTGCTGTGCCGCCGTATTCGTCCACAAGCACAGCCATTCCCGAATTTGTGCCGATTAATTTTTTAAGCGCGAAGTTACAACTGCAAGATTCGGGGATAAACGGAACTTCTCTCACAAAACTCTTTAGCTCATAAGAGTTGTAGTCGGGCTTTCCGATAAGAGATAACAGGTCTTTGGCGATAATAATCCCGTCTATATCATCAATCGTCTTCTTATAAATGGGAATACGTGAAAAACCCTCATCTAACGCTAAATATATTACGTCCTCTATTTTTGAATTGGCTTTTAATGCAACAATGTCAACGCGGTGGGTCATGACATCTCTTGCTTCAAGGGCGTTAAACTCGAAAACATTGCTTATCATCTCGACAGACGACTCTTCAAAGAGACCGCTTTCATTGCTCTCATCAATTCTTGAGAGAATTTCCTCGGTCATCTCGGTGTAGCCATCTTTGCCTGTTTTCCTCAAAAAGCGCGAGGTCAGCTTGTTAAGACCCTGCATAGACGCTAACAGCAAATTCCCTTTTGAATGACTCGGTTCTATTAAACTTCGGTTATGTTCATCGCTTTCCATTGTTTTTAATTACTTCCTTTCTGCATGATTCTGCATTAAAATTTAATATTAAAAAATCTTTTTGCGTTGTTGTTGCATATGTCTACTACCTCTTCAACTGACATATTTTTAATTTCAGCCAATTTTGCGGCGGTGTGCCACAGCATTTGGCTGTCACAACGTTTGCCGCGAAAAGGTTCGGGTGCCATATAAGGGCAGTCGGTTTCAAGGAGCAACATCTCAATCGGAACCTCTGCCGCTGTTTCGGCGGCTTTGCGCGCGTTTTTAAAAGTAATAACCCCCGTAAAACTAAGGAACACCCCCATCTTAACAAGTTCAAGTGCCATCTCAACACTACCCGAATAACAGTGCATAACTTTCGGCAGACCGCTGAATTCACGCAAAATTTCCATCGTGTCAGCCGCCGCATCGCGTGAATGAACTATAACGGGAAGAGAAAGTGAGCGTGCTAACTCTAAAGACTCCCTGAAAACCTTTTTTTGGGCGTTCTTATCATGCCCATCATAGTGATAATCTAAGCCGGTTTCACCGATTGCGACTACTTTCGGGTCTAACGCTAAGGCTTTCAACTCTTCCTTGTAATTGTCGCGAAGGTTTTTTATATCGCCCGGGTGAATACCGACTGTCGCGTATACCTTTTCGTAGCGGTGCGCTAATTCAATTGCTTTTTTGTTGCGCTTTGGATTACAGCCTATGGCGATAAATCCCGAGACACCACGCATTTCGGCGGCAAGCATAGTGTCTATAAGCTCATGACGGTCGTGGTCATAAGCTTTGTCATCATAGTGCGCGTGAGTGTCAAAAATCTTCAACACATTCCCCCCTTAAATTGTTATCTTCTATATTGTATAATAAAACTGAGCGTTTGTAAAGGGGGTTAGCGATATTTTTATAACAATTTTAACCAACTTTTAATCAACCTGTTGCAATCAAAGCCAAACTATGGTATAATATACAAGAATTGTTAATAGAAAGGGCTGACTTAATGAGCAATGATAAGAGTTCCGGCGGTGCGCCAAAATCTGCCTCCGGCGGCTCGCCAAAATCTGCCTCCGGCGGCGCGCCGGATTGTTTTAAATGTAAGCACTTTTATATTACCTGGGAGCAAAAGTCTCAAAAAGCCTGTAGGCTGTTTGAATTTAAGTCTGACCGACTTCCTTCTGTCGTGGTTTTCAAGTCCACCGGTAAGAAGTGTGAAGGTTTTGAACCAAAAAATGAAAGGAACCTAAAAAAATGAGTAACATTCCCTACAAAATCTATTTGGAAGAAAATGAGCTACCCAAAGCGTGGCACAATGTCAGAGCCGCAATGAAAGAAAAACCCGAGCCTTTCATTCACCCCGCAACCGGCAACCCTTGCGTTAAAAATGACCTACTCCCTGTTTTTTGTGAGGAACTTGTAGAGCAAGAACTTAATGTAAGCGATGAGTTCATACCCATTCCCGACGAAATCCAAGATTTTTATAGAATCTTTCGTCCTTCACCGCTAATCAGGGCATATTTTCTCGAGAAAATTTTAGACACTCCCGCGAAAATTTTCTATAAATTTGAGGGCAACAACACCTCAGGTTCGCATAAACTCAATTCTGCGGCGGCACAGGTTTTTTACGCAAAGAAACAAGGGCTAACTTCGCTCACCACCGAAACCGGCGCGGGGCAATGGGGTAGCGCGCTTTCAATGGCGTGCGCCCATTTTGGGGTTGAACTCACTGTTTATATGGTTAAAGTTTCGAGTGAGCAAAAACCTTACCGAAAAGTTTTAATGCAGACGTACGGCGCGAATGTTGTTCCGTCACCCTCTGACACAACTGACATCGGAAAGAAAATTTTGAGCGAAAACCCCGGAACCGGCGGCTCTTTGGGCTGTGCTATTTCCGAGGCGATTGAGGCCGCTGTAAAAACCCCCAACTGTCGCTATGTGTTGGGAAGCGTTTTAAACCACGTTTTACTTCACCAGTCGATTGTCGGGCTTGAAACTAAAGCGGCAATGGAAAAATACGGGGTTTCTCCCGACATTATAATAGGTTGTGCGGGTGGCGGCTCTAATTTAGGTGGTCTTATTTCTCCGTTTATGGCTGATAAAATTAGAGGGAAGAACAACATCGAATTTGTTGCAGTCGAGCCATCGAGCTGTCCCTCGCTTACAAGGGGAAAATACTCTCTTGATTTCGGCGATACCGGCAAAACTACCCCGCTTATAAAGATGTACACATTAGGGAGCGGCTTCATTCCTTCCCCCAACCACGCCGGCGGTTTACGCTATCACGGAATGAGCCCAATCGTCTCAAAACTATATCATGACGGCTATATCAACGCGAAATCATACAACCAATCAGAGGTATTTGATGCGGCGGCGAAATTCGCAAAATGCGAAGGGATTCTCCCCGCCCCCGAAAGCGCGCACGCAATAAAAGGCGCGATTGATGCCGCGCTAAAGTGCAAAGAAAGCGGCGAGAGCAAAGTCATTTTGTTCGGTTTAACCGGCACAGGCTATTTCGACATGTCAGCATATCAAGGCTATTTAGAAGGCAAAATGTCAGACTACACCCCAAGCGATGAAGACTTGCAGAAGGGGTTTGATAGTTTGCCTGATGGCAGTTGACAGTTGACAGTTGACAATTGAGAGTTGATAGTTATAAGGGCGAACACTTGAAAAGTGTTCGCCTGTTTTTAAAAAAAAATATTGAAGTTTGTTTTAAAATGTGATATAATTAATAAAAACACACAATACATAAGGAGGATAAACCCATGCCCAACATAATAAAACTAAAACTCGACATCGTATTCAAAAAAACCTTCACCGAGCATGACGACTTGCTGAAGTTCATGTTAATGCACTTGCTCAACCTATCATCAATCACAAAAATAGTAATCAAAAGCTCTGAACTTCTTCCCGATGGCATAAACGGAAAATTTGTCAGAATGGACCTAAA
>Ga0099364_10006800_pt1 | contig 16562 bp, 11 predicted proteins | sample TergutTh196P3_FD_73070 | JGI IMG/M metagenome (GOLD analysis project Ga0099364, IMG submission 73070) | Microcerotermes parvus P3 segment gut microbial communities from Pointe-Noire, Republic of the Congo - Th196 P3 | ecosystem: Host-associated > Arthropoda: Insects > Digestive system > Gut ... | reverse complement strand
TTATGTTACAACCGGAAGCAAGTCTGGCCATTCAAGTATTGCCCCAGACAAGAGACAGCGAAGAACTAATCCGCATTGTGGATGCAGTAATTGCCTATATCAAAGGAACAGGGCTTAGTTATTTTGTCGGTCCCTTTGAGACCACCATAGAAGGGAATTTTGATGAACTCTGCCTCATTGCCAGTGAAGCCCAAAAAATTTGTATAAGGGAAGGGGCCGGATCGGTAGCGGCATATATGAAATGGGTCTATGCTCCAAAAGACGGTGTATGGTCTATAGAAAAAAAGACCGCAAAATACCATGAATAAAAAAAATAAAAAAGGATATTTTGGCGCTGTTGTACTGGCTGCAGCATTAATCCTTTTATGGCAGCTTTTAAGTATTTCGGGTATTGTACCGCCCTATATGCTTCCCAGTCCTGTACAGGTTGTCCAGGCAGGGATTAGAGATGCTTCCCTTTTGTTTATGCACCTGCTTCAAACCCTTAAACAAGCCGGAGCAGGCTTGGCGCTAGCCCTGGTCTTTTCTTTTATTCTGGCAATAATTTTGGATGCTAATCGTTTCTTAAAAGAAACAATTACTCCCCTTCTTACCCTGACCCAGACCATGCCGGTTATTGCCCTTGCTCCCCTGCTTGTTTTATGGATGGGTTATGGAGCAGCGCCAAAAATTGCCCTGGTATTTTTAACCTGCTTTTTTCCCCTTACTGTAGGTCTGCTTGGAGCCTTTGCCCATGCCGGAGAAGATCAACAGAGGCTTTTAAAAACCATGGGGGCAAATCGTTTTCAGCTGTATTGGTATATCAAATTACCGCAAAGTCTTCCGGCATTTTTTTCCTCCCTTCGTATTTCGGCAGCATATTCCATTATAGGAGCTGTTATTGCCGAATGGCTTGGCGGCGATGCAGGACTGGGCGTGTATATGATCCGTGTGAGAAAATCCTACTCTTTTGACAGAATGTTTGCCGCTATTGTTTTGGTTTCCCTGCTTAGTCTGGCTCTTGTCAAGCTGGTGGATATCATTGAACGCAGAGTTATGCCGTGGAAATACACAAAAAATTAGGTATAAGGAATTAAGAATGAGAAATTTTAGGAAAATACTATTTATTCTGTTGTTGGTTATTTTATTAGCAGCTTGCGGAGGAGGAAGCAGCGCTGATCATGTACGCATTGTACTGGACTGGACACCCAATACCAATCACACGGGAATTTATATTGCCCTGGATAAGGGCTGGTTTGCAGAGGAAGGTCTTACTGTAGAAATCCTTATGCCGCCGGAAGACGGCGCCTTATTGCTGCTTGCTTCGGGAAGAGCGGAATTTGCCGTGGATTTTCAGGAAAGCCTGGGACCTGCCATAGGAAACAGCGGCCTGCCGGTTACTGCGGCAGCGGCAATCATTAATCACAATACATCGGGACTTATGTCACTTGCATCAACAGGAATAAGACGGCCCCGTGACCTGGAAGGAAAACGTTTTGCATCCTGGGAAACTCCTCTGGTAACAGCTATAATCCGGGAAATAGTACAAAACGACGGCGGAGATTTTAATGCAGTAAGGATGATCCCCAATATGGCCCTGGATGCATTTTCTGCCCTTGCAAGCGATATTGATTCAATCTGGATATACTATGCCTGGGATGGCATTGCAGCGGAAATCCAGGGTTTGTCTATTGATTATCTTGATCTGGGTTCGATCAATCCGGTATTTGATTTTTATACTCCCATTATTGTTATAAACGATGCATGGGCTGCTGCTCATCCGGAAACGGCAAAAAAATTCATGAGGGCACTAAGCAAGGGCTATTACTTTGCCATGGATTATCCTACCGAAGCTGCCGAAATTCTTTTACGTTTTGCACCGGAACTTGATGCTGAATTGGTCAGAAGAAGCCAGGACTGGCTTGCCTCCCGTTATAAGGGTGATGCGCAGCGCTGGGGAGAAATAGATCCGCAACGCTGGGGAGCTTTTTTCCATTGGATGTATGGAGAGGGACTTTTGGACAGTGACATAGGTCAAGGCGGCTTTACCAATGAATACCTCCCCTGAGTTTATCTTTTACTGCCGGGATATCATTAAATGTTATGAAGGAAAACCGGTAGTAAGCGGAATAAACCTTGATCTGCCTGCCGGAGGACTTATTTCCCTTGTAGGAGCTTCGGGCATTGGAAAGACTACCCTCTTTAATGTCCTTGCAGGAGCAGACAAGCCTGACAAAGGACAGATTTTTCTGGAAGGTGAAGAAATTACCGGTATTTCCGGCAGGGTAAGTTATATGATGCAGAATGACCTTTTGCTGGAATACCGTACTGTTCTGGACAATGTAATACTTCCCCTAATCATTCGCGGGCAGAAAAAACAAGAAGCCCGTAATTATGCCGCAGGTTATTTTTCCCAGTTCGGCCTAGCCGGATATGAAAAGAAATATCCCCGCCAGCTTTCCGGAGGAATGAGACAGCGGGCAGCCCTGCTGCGAAGCTGTCTGCAAAATACCCCGGTACTACTCCTGGACGAGCCTTTTTCTTCTCTGGATGCCCTGACAAGGCGTAACATGCAGGACTGGTTTTTGGATATTATTAAACCAAGAGAGAATTCACCGGCAGGCGATCGTCCCCTTTCGGCAGTGTTTATTACTCACGATGTGGAAGAAGCCATTATCCTTTCTGACAGGGTATATGTCCTTGCCGGAAATCCAGGAACAATCAATGCTGTTTTTGAAGTAGATCAAGCGCGTCCCAGAAGCAGGGATTTTTCTTTAAGCACAGAATTTGCCATGTTAAAAAAGAATATTTACTCTGCGGTGGAAGTTAAAAGTTTCTGCATGTCTTAACTCAATAAGGCTGTCTTTTAGCTATCAACCGTGATATGCTGTCAGCATGAACATATGCAAGTATAAACCTTTGCTTGTCTTCGGGATATGCATTTTTATATGTTTCCTTTCCACGGGCTTGGCTGCTTTGATACAAAGTGATTTTGGCAGAGTTGTTATAGAAAGGGGCTTTATCAGCCCCGAACCGGGCGATGCTGCGATGGGCCTTCCTGTACGGATTGCCTACAAGCTCTACCGGCCAAGAAGCGCCGGCACGGACAATCCTGTACCTGCAGTGCTGATAATGCACGGCTACCAGAACGACAAGGATACTTCCGGGGCTTTTTCCATAGAGCTTGCCCGCCGGGGTATTGCTGTGCTTTCCATTGATTTGTACGGTCATGGCGATACAAGTCCGGGTATTAGGGGTCGGGGTGCAGGAAGGTATAGAATCACCGATCTTGACAATCCCCTTTCCGGCCCTGGGCGTTTTCTTGTTTTAGTGACCTTTAGCGTATTGGATTTTTTCCATCCGGAAATATCCGCCGGGGTCTCTGATGCTTCTATGGGCGGAAAAAGTGCCTGGCGCTACCTCTCAGAGCTTCCTTTTATAGATTCCAGCCGGATGGGGCTTACCGGTCATTCCATGGGTACCTGGGCTTCCTGGTCTGTTGCTGCGGCTTTTCCAGACCATAAAGCAATTGTCCTGCAGTGCGGGGAGATTATTCCGCCCGCTTACTACGATTCGGAAAACATTCAATTTAATAACGTGCTGCTGCTACAGGCCCTCATCGAAGAGTTCGATAATTTCAGGGATTACCAGCTTGTTGTCCCGGGCTTGGAGCAAACACCGCTGCGCTACCGTGATTTTATGGGACAAGATGCCCCGGTGGAATGGAACAGGACTTACGGCTCATTTAATGACGGCACTGCGCGGCGCATGGAGTTAATTCCAAACAACCACCGTCTGGTTACCTTTGACAGCCGTGCATTGACAGCCTCCATGGACTGGTTTACCACCGCTCTGGAAACAAGTACCGATCTTGACGCTTCGAACCACCGATACATGATAAAGGAGGTCTTGCAGTTAATTGCCATGCTTGCCGCTATGGCTTGCATGCTTCCCCTGTTTTTACTTCTTAGGCGATTGCCATTCTTCGAGCCTTTGGGTCAGTCTTTGGCAAGAAGTCCCCGGATGCTGTCTCCAAAAAACCGGCGCAAATCCATTATTTCCGGCATTTTGATCAGCGGTCTTAGTTTTCCGTTCCTGACTCAATTAGGCCACGGCTTATTGCCCATACCAGAGAACATTTTCCGCATGACCATAGGCACCGGCTTTATTACCTGGCTTAGTTTTCTAATGCTGGTTTCCCTTGTGATGCTGGTTTTTTGGATGAAGCGGGGCGGTGGTAAAAAAGAAGGCTGGACTCTGAACGATTTGGGGCTTGCAGCAGCTGAATATAAAAGCAGCCAGCTTATCATCAGAGCCGTTGCAGCAGCTTTTATTCTTACGGGAGTTATGTATATTCTGCTCTGCATCAGCATAACAATATTTGGGCTGGACTTCCGTTTTATTTGGCCATTTTTCCGGCCCTTTAGCCCGCTGCGCTTTGGACAATTCCTGGTGTACTTGCCCTTTTATACCGCCTTCTTTACAGTTAATGCCGGAATCAGGCTGTATGGTCAACTACGGCTTCCTGAATTACCGTATAACGGCGATGTATGCGCAGTCCGAACCCAGCTTGCCTGGTGGGGCTATAGTGTGCTTGTCATGCTAGGCGGCGTGTTCATTATTGCATTTATCCAGTACATCCCATTCTTCATGGGCATAGGCCCCGGTGCTGATTTATTGTTTAGCTCCCTTTTCGGCGGGCCTTTTATGTCTGTAATTATACTGCTTGTTCCTCAGTTTGCGGTGTTTTTCTTTTTATCGACCTGGCTTTTCAGAAAAAGCGGAACGGTATATACCGGTTCATTTGTTATAGCCATTCTTGCCGCATGGGTTTTAAGCGGAGGCTCGGCAGTTTTTTAGGTTTATTCTTATTTACCAAACTCGCCTTCCGGTATACTATTAACCATGAGAAAAATAATAATCCTGTGTATTATTCTACTCTCTTTCATGGGCTGTGTAAGAATGCCCGAATATACCCTGGATGAACTGGATAGGATTATTGTTGCCGGTCCGGCAGAACTGCTTAGACAGACTATCTTTAAACCCTGGCGCGGAGAAGACTTTATTCCAGGTATTCCAGGCGGAAGCTTGTACAGCTATATAGCAGCAGATCCAAAAAGCTTTAATTTATTAATAGCAGAACGGGATGCTCCTACCAGCGCCATTGTAAACAGTATGCATGATATGCTTCTTTCCTATGATGTGGTGCGGCGGGAATGGAAGGCCCAATGCGCTTTTCCGGAAATTATTGTAAACGAAGAAGCAGGAACCCTTTCCTTACTATTTACCCTGAGGGAAAACTTATACTGGAGCTTTTATAATTCTGACAGGAAGGTCCCGGTTACAAGCGACGATGTTGTTTTTTGGTATGATGAGATTGAAGGTGATCCGGCATTTAACAGTTCTGCCTATAACAGCCAGTTTGTTGAAATGGAAGACGGCAGTATAGATAGGATTACCATAGAAAAAATTGATGATCGCCGTTTTGCCTTTCATTTTCCCCGTATCGTAGCAGACCCGCTTTTAAGCACTAACCGGAACTTTGGTCCCAAGTTTATTTATGGAAAAGCCAAAGAAGAAGGGGGAACCCAGGGAGTATTGGATCTATTCAGCATTGCTTCTGACCCAAGGGAAATACCTTCCATGGGAGCATGGTTTTTAACAGAATATGTGCCGGGACTGCGCCTGGTATTCCGGCGAAATAACGATTACTGGGATAAAGACGATAGCGGAGCAAATCTGCCCCATTACAGTGAAAACATTGTTCAAATACTGGCAGACTCCACTGCCTTTTTATTATTCAAAGAAGGCCGGATAGATACATTTTCTGCCCGGCCGGAAGACCTGGACGAACTTATTCGCGACCAGGGCAGAGTATCCCGCTTTAGAAGAAGACAAAACGATTATACGGTATTTAATGCAGAAGGAACGCTGGGCGCAATGATGTGGGGTTTTAATCAAAATCCAATAAATGCCGGCAGCCCCCAGTACGATTGGTTTACCCAAAAAGAATTTCGTCAGGCAATGAGCTGTATACTAAACCGGGACAGGCTTATCAGCCAGGTATTCCGCGGTCTTGCCGAACCAAAATTGGACTTTTTTCCGCCGCCCAATCCTTATTACAATCCCGATATAACCCTTCGCTATACCTACAATCTTAGGCAGGCTGTTGAGCTTTTGGCTTCCATAGGGATACGTCAGGATGCAGGGGGGATCATGCGGGACGGCCAGGGCCGGGCGATAGAGTTTGATCTAACCATACCCAGCGATATTGCAATGCACTCCGATACTGCTACCATTATTGCCGATGAGGCAGCAAAAATCGGTATAAAAATAACCATTAGGCCGACAGATTTTCAAAGAATGGTGGAACAGCTAACAGCCAGTTTTGACTGGTCTTCGCTTATCATTGGCCTGGGTACAAATTTTTTTCCCACACAAGGCAGCAATGTCTGGCCTTCCGACGGCAACCTTCATTTCTGGCATCCTTTTCAGGAAACTCCGGCAACCGAATGGGAAGCACGTATCGACTATCTTTATAACGAAGGAAAGTTTACACTGGAACGGGAAAGAGCCCAAATAATCTGGGATGAATTTCAAAGTATTCTATTGGAAGAACTGCCGGTTATTTATCTTGTACGGCGGCGTAGTTTTTTTGCTGTACAAAACCGCTGGGACTTTAGCAACTTTTACTTTGACAACCTAAACGGCGCAGAAATTTCCAATATGTTTTTAAGACAATAAAGGGAGATTTGCATGATTAAAACCCTGATAGCCTATACTACAGAAGTTGATGATGTAAAAACAGCGGTAGAGCAGATACAGTCGCAGCTTGGACCGGCCGATGGTTTTTTGAAAAACACCATCGGCATTGTTGCCTGCCACTATGAATTTGTATATTCAGGCGTTCTAAAGAGCGTTTCTGATGCTTTGCCATTTGAACTTGCCGGAACGATTTCTTCGGGACAGTCTGCAGCGGAATCATTTGGCCCGATCATTTTTACCATAATGGTTCTTACCAGCAATGATGTTGATTTTGTCAAAGTTCTTACCCCCTCTCTCCTTGAAGAGCCGGGGCGCGTTGTAGCGGACACCTATAAAGCTGCTGCTGTCAGGGCGGAAAAGCCAGCCTTATTATTTGCCTTTGTACCTTTTATGATCCAGAACTCCGGAGATGAGTATGTTAATGTACTTTCTGAGGCTTCGGGCGGAGTTCCCTGCTTTGGCACCCTTGCGATAGACGATACCCTTGATTTTGCCAACTGTTTTATGCTTTCGGACGGCGAGCATTATCGTGACCGTATGGCCATGATCCTTGTCTATGGAAACATACAGCCAAAGTTTTACATTGCTAATATTTCCCAGAACAGGGTTCTGGAAAAAAGCGCTGTTGTTACAAAAAGTGACGGTCATATACTTATGGAAGTAAACGGCCGTCCGGTTGCAGATTTTTTTGAAGACCTGGGGCTGACAAAAGCCAGCGAAACGCAGTATGCGATGAGCAACCTGCCTTTTTTGCTTGACTATAATGACGGTACGCCTAAGGTCTCAAAAATATTTGTCACTCTAACTCCGGAAAAATATGCATTATGCGCAGGCACCATGCCCGAAGGAAGCACCTTCCACATTGCCTCTACCGATAAAAAAGATGTACTGCTTACAACGAGCCAGGCTATTGATCTTTTGCTTAAAGATATTAAGGGGCACGGGGGACTATTGATTTATTCGTGTATCTCCAGGAACATGGCCTTTGGCGCTGATCAGTTTAAGGAAATCGAACTTGTCAATGAGAAAATCGGTTCTGCCCTGCCCTTTATGATGATTTTCTCCGGCGGTGAGGTCTGTCCAACTCAAGTTTCGGATGATAAAGCCATTAACCGATTCCACAACAATGCTTTTATTGCCTGCCTATTGTAAAAGGCAGTAAGTATGGAAGATATGCACGACACTTCCTGCAAAGAACAAGAGCTCCAACTTCAAGTAGACAGGATAAATCTCGAACTAAAAAAAACATCCAGAGAAATGCGGATAACACAAAGTTTTCTTGATAAGGTAATAAAGAGTATAAATGCAAAGGATGCTCTTAGCGATGCCTTGTCGGCAGCTCATGACAAACAGCGTTTCTATACGGATATGCTTCTGGAAAGCTGTCCCAATATAATTATTCTGTTTGACAACAAGGGCTGTTTTATTTTGTCGACAAAAGCCCTCTTAACAGTAACAGGTACGCCAAACTTCGACTATATAAAGAATCGCAGCTATGAAGATGTCTTTAACGAATATTTTTCTGCTAACAGCATGAAGATATTCAGGGAGGCAGTTAACAAGGTAAGTTCCTCGAAAGAAATTATTGCTTATAACGACTGGATTGATTTTTCCAAATGCGGGAATCCCAGGCTGTATTCTATTGAACTTCGCCCTGCCGGACTTGATACGGGCAATACTGCAGAAATCATTCCGGGGATTCTGGCAGTTATGGTAGACATTACCGATTTAATGCAGGAGAAGCAGCGGGCAGAAGACGCAAACATGGCAAAATCAGATTTTTTAGCTGCTATGAGTCATGAGATACGGACGCCGATGAACGCAATAATAGGATTGAGCGATGTACTTGACCGAACAGAATTAAAAACGATACAAAAAAAATACCTGTCTGCCATCCGCCAGTCTTCCAACACACTGTTGAATATTATTAATGACATCCTTGACTTTTCCAAAATTGAAGCCGGAAAAATGGATCTTATTCACATCAATTATAATCTACGATCGCTGCTTGACAGCCTCTACTCTATGTTCCTGGTATTATGCCGGGAAAAAAACCTTGAACTGCACTTTAGCATTTCCAACGATCTGCCGGAAATGGTCTATGGCGATGAAAACCGGCTTCGCCAGATACTAACCAACCTTCTATCTAATGCTGTTAAGTATACTATCAACGGAGAAATAAATTTTTCCGCCTGGATGGAAGATGTAAGTAAGCTTCGCTTTGACATAAAAGATTCGGGGATAGGTATTCGCGAAGAAGACAAAGAAAGACTGTTTAAGCCCTTTGAGCAGCTTGACATCAAAAAGAACAGAAGTGTTGTCGGGACCGGGCTGGGGCTTCCTATAAGTCATAAGCTTTGTAAGCTTATGGGCGGTGATCTATGGTTGGAGAGTGTTTACGGCGAGGGCTCTACTTTTAAGCTTTCCGTACCATACGTAAATGCTGACAGTGTAATCGAAGAAGAAATAGAACAAACCTTTGAATTTACAGCTCCTCTGGCAAAAATACTTGTGGTTGATGATATTGAAATTAATCTTGAGGTAGCCCAAGCAATGCTTGAGGCTTTTAAAATTATCCCAGTTCTTGCCATAAAGGGGGCTTTGGCTGTTGAGATGGCGAAAAACCAACACTTTGATATCATATTTATGGATCACATGATGCCCGAAATGGACGGCCTTGAAACAACAAAAATAATTCGTGAACTCGGCCTCTGGAACGAGAAAGTACCCATAATAGCATTGACAGCAAATGCAATTGACGGCATGAAGGAGGTATATCTGAAAAACCGCATGGATGATTTTCTGTTTAAACCTCTTAACATAGTTAGTCTTGGCACTTGTCTAAAAAAATGGCTTCCTCCTGAAATGATCATAACAAAACACTAGCCAAATTTTCAGCTTTCCAGCATACTTTTACTAGTGCATGGTTATATAAAGAAGCTCCTAAAAAAAATCTTTTCGCCCTTGCTTACGGTAATTTACCGCTTACGAAAGCGCTTTCCCCTTGTCCACTATATCGCAGGGCGTCTTTTAACCATGCTGTTTATGCTGTTCCTTTTGGGATTTGCCGTTTTTGGCCTTATGGCCCTGGCACCGGGAGACATTGTAGACCAGGTGATGATGCAGCAGCTTATGAGCAGCGCAGAAGGCCGCTCGCAGCTTGCAGACAGGGATTTATCCGGCGAATGGGCGGAAGCCCAGCGCAGGGAATTAGGGCTTGATAGGCCCTTCTATGTACAATATTTTCGCTGGCTAAACCAGGTAATAGTTAATCGCGATTTGGGTGTAAGTCTTATTTCCCGTGCGCCGGTTTCTTTTCTTATTGCATCCCGGCTTATCAATTCATTAATCCTTAATTTAATTTCTCTGGTATTAATAACGATATTTTCATTTTTTTTGGGAGTGTACTTTTCCAGTAAGGCAGGAACCAGGGGGGATTTAGCGCTTACCTTTTTTGCCCTGGTACTCCATGCATTTCCGGGAATTCTGCTGCTTATTCTATGCCAGCTCTTTGCATCGTTAACAGGACTTTTTCCGGTAACAGCCTATCCCCTCTTTCCCTTTTCCGACGCCCCCTTGCGTTTTATCTTTTCTTACAGCCATCATATCTTTCTGCCGCTTCTGGCAGGATTTTTGGGCGGTATAGGGGGAACTTTGCGCATTATCCGGGCTACCATGCTGGATCAACTGGGTCAGCCTTATATTACCAGTTTACGCAGCCGCGGCATTGCAGAATGGAGGGTATACCTTGCTCATGCTTTTAGAAATACCTTAAATCCCTATATTACCGGCAGCGCTAATCTTCTGGCAGGGCTTTTTTCCGGTTCGCTTATCATGGAGATCATTTTTTCTTATCCCGGTATAGGCAGGCTTATGTACGAGGCAGTACTCCAGCAGGATGTTAACCTTGTTCTGGCAAATCTAATGTTCATTTCTTCTTTGGTATTGCTGGGTATGCTAATTAGCGATGTCTGCCTTGCTTTGGTTGATCCCCGGATTCGCTATGGGAAGGATACATAATGAAACGTTTTTTAATCTACTTAAAAAACCGCCCTCTGGGTATAACTTCTCTGGTTCTTCTTATTCTCCTTTACCTGATAATGATCTTCGCCGAATGGATCGCTCCTTACAGTCCGCATACTTCTTTTCCCGATAAAAGTTATCATCCTCCCAATATTCGTTTTTACCAGGGAAAACTCCAAGCGCAAAAATGTGCTGTTATTAATACGGTAAACTGGAGCTATGCCCGAATTAGGGATGAATATCAGCCAATACGTCTGTTTGCCAAAGGCGAGCCTTATACACTATGGGGTCTTATTCCCATGGAACGGCATCTTTTCAGTACAGCTTCGCTGGACGATACCGTAAGCGATAACGGAGAAAACGAAGCTTATCCCATTTTTCTAATGGGGGCCGATAATCTGGGCAGGGATCTGTTTTCCCGTATTGTCTACGGCAGCAGAATATCGCTAACCATAGGTTTTATTGCCACGGCTATTTCCATGCTGCTGGCAATGCTCTTTGGCGGATTATCCGGATACTTTGGCGGTAAGACAGATTGGGCAATAATGCGCTCGGCAGAGTTTTTTATGCTTATCCCTGGTCTGTACTTAATACTGTTTCTCCGATCCCTGCTTAGCGACAGGATGGATCCCGGCCAGGCATATATGATGATTACCGTGATCCTTTCTCTGGTTGGCTGGCCTGGCATTGCCAGAACAATACGGGGTATGGTTCATGCAATAAAGCGGGAAGAATTTGTACAAAATGCCCAGCTTGAAATGATCCCTGCTCCGGTGATCATTTTTACCTATATCATCCCGCAGATTGCAAGTCTTTTAATAGTTAGCATAGCCCTGTCTGTACCGGGATTTATTATGACCGAGACGATCCTTTCCTATCTTGGTCTGGGAATCAGCGATCCGGCGGTAAGCTGGGGTTCGCTTATAAACAGGGAAATCTCAACCATTACAAATCTTAGAGCCTTTCCCTGGCTTCTTAACCCTGTGTGGTTTCTTCTGGGCGTTACCCTGGCCTTTAATTTCCTTGGAGACTGCCTTAGGGATTTCTACGATCCTTACCATGCGGTATTCCGCAGAAGGAAAATTCCTAATTTTTCATCGCGCGGAGGTCGCCTGCCTGTCGGCAGACGTGCAGAGGTCGTCTGCCTGTCGGCAGACGAGCAGAGGAATGAAAATAAGGATAATATACAATTACTGGAAGTAAAGGACTTAACGGTTGCTTTTTCCGTACTGCGGGGGCGGGAAGATATTCTTATACAGGCTGTACGGGGTGTTTCTTTTTCTCTTAGCCGGGGCGAATCTTTGGGGATAGTCGGAGAAAGCGGATCGGGGAAAAGCGTCAGTGTTCAATCCATACCGGGACTCCTGCCAAAGAATGCACAAAGAAGCGGAGCTATCCTTTATGAAGGCAGGGAACTAATAGATCTTGATACAGAAGCATTGCGGCAATACCGGGGTAAAAAAATAGGTATGATATTCCAGGAACCAGGCCGTTCCTATGATCCTTTGCAGAACATGGGTAAGGTGTTTTTGGAAACATTCAGAAACAGTGATCCGGACATAAGCAAAGAAATAGCTATGGAGAAGGCACAGGAACTTTTAAGCGAAGTGGGTCTTGAAGGCAGCAGGGAAAGGCTATCTAACTTTCCCCATCAGTTTTCCGGCGGCCAGCTTCAAAGGATAGGCATAGCCCTGGCCCTGGCCCAGAACTGCGAACTCCTTATTGCCGATGAACCTACCACAGCCCTGGATCTAACCATACAAAAACAAATAATGGAGCTATTAAAAGAGCTGCGCCGCACGAGGAATCTTTCCATTATTTTTATAAGCCATGACATAGAACTGGTTGCCGGAATCGCCGACAGGATTATCGTTATGTACGGCGGTCTGGTAATGGAAGCCGGCCCTGCCCAACAGATTACAGAAAACCCCATCCACCCCTATACAAAGGCCCTGCTTGCTTCCAGTCCCCATTTTGGCAGTCATTATACCGAGGGCCCCCTGCAATCCATCCCGGGGAAAGTCTGCGATCCGGTACATCCGGAACCGGGCTGCCCCTTTGCTCCCCGCTGTCCGCATGTTATGACCGAATGCAGTAATATCGTTCCTCCGCTACTTGACGAAGACCATAAATTCCGGTGTTTAATTAAGAAACTATAAGTTTACATAGTTAAGGAGAAACTTATGTCATCAGACACAAAGACAAGGACCCCGCGGGCGCCCAAATTATGGGAAGCATTGCTGTCCTTTGGTGTGCTTATTGCCGTTATGGCAGTTGGCCTTATTGTTTTCGGACAAGATCCCCAAATCCCCCTATTGATTGGTGTGGCTTTTGCCGCATGTATGGCAATATACCTGGGATTTGACTGGAAAACTGTCGAAAAATCGATGATCGATGGTATCAGCAAATGTATGCAGGCCTGTCTCATCCTTATGACAGTCGGCGCCCTGATTGGGGTTTGGCTGCTTTCCGGGGTTGTTCCGACGATGATTTACTATGGTTTGCATGTTCTTTCGCCATCGTTCTTCCTGGTAGCAACATTGCTAATTTGTTCAATAGTTTCATTGGCAACCGGGACATCCTGGGGTACGGCGGGTACCATTGGTATAGCGCTTATGGGCGTAGCAGGCGGTCTTGGAATTCCCCTTCCCATGGCTGCCGGCGCTGTAGTCAGCGGTGCTTACTTTGGCGATAAAATGTCACCGCTTAGCGATACCACCAACCTGGCTCCCGGCGTTTCCGGTACCGACCTTTTTACCCATGTTAAGTTCATGTGGCGTTCTACCGTTCCCACATATATTATTTGTCTAATCGTATTCCTTGTTTTGGGTTTACGGGCCAGCGGCAATGCAGAATTGGGAGAAGTAGCTGTTTTTACCGAAGGCTTACAGGCTAATTTCAATATCAATCCGCTCCTCCTCCTTCCTCCGGTAATTGTTATTGTATGTATTGCCAGGAAAGTTCCTGCAATTCCCGGTATTTTTATCGGAGTTGTAAGCGGCGCCATTATAGGGCTGATTTTCCAGGGCAATCATTTTGGCGATGTACTTGAATCTGCCATGTATGGATTTGAAAGCGAAACAGGCGTTGAAGCATTGGATGAGCTTCTTACATCCGGCGGCCTTGACAGCATGATGTGGACTATCTCTCTTATACTGATTGCCAATGCTTTTGGCGGCATTATGGAAAAATCCGGTCAGCTTGCTGTATTGGTTCAAAGCCTGCTTGGATTTGTCAAGGGAGCTACCTCACTGGTTACTACTACGATCCTTACCTGTTTTGGAAGTAATGTCCTAATCCCCGATCAATACCTTGCCATCATAGTTCCCGGCAGAATGTATGCCGAAGAATACAAAAGACGGGGATTTCATCCCAAGATGCTCAGTAACAGCTTGGAAGCCTCCGGTACGGTTACCAGCGCCCTTATTCCCTGGAATACCTGCGGCGCCTTTATGGCCGGTGCTCTTGGTGTCACTGCATATCAGTATGCGCCCTTTGCGCTATTTAACTGGCTCATGCCCGTATTGGTTATTGCCATGACAGCAATAGGCCGTCTTACTGTAAAAATTGAAGATGATCCGGGCACGATCATTGCAGATTTTAGCTCATAAGCTTAAAGCACAATAGCTGCTTTGTTTCCCCCTGATTGCCTGGGCGATCAGGGGAAGCTTGCTTGTACCATATTCAATTTATACCGTATACTACAATCATGCAGCCTCTCATTTCAATACAGGATGTCCAAAAACGTTTTAATCTGGAAGCCGGTTTTTTTTCTCCTATGGGCCGTTATGTTTATGCGGTAAACGGACTTTCCTTAAATATAGGCGATAATGAAAGCTATGGACTTGTAGGAGAATCCGGTTGCGGTAAAACCACAACTGCCCGGCTATTGGTTAAAATGTACAATTATGACGGCGGAACAATCCTTTACCGGGGAGAGGAGCTTGGTACCTTTAAAAAAAAGCAGCTAAGGCAGTACAGGCAAAAGGTAAAGTATGTCTTCCAAGACCCTGCCCGCTCCCTTAACCCCAGAATGGATATTTTTAATGTACTGATATCCGGAAGACGCTGGGGAATTCGGGGTGAAGATGATAAACAGCTAAAGGAAAAAGCGGCGGCAATTCTGGAAGAAGTCGGATTATCCGCCAATGACCTGGAGCGTCGTCCTGCAGATTTTTCCGGCGGTCAGCGCCAGCGTATTTCCATTGCCCGCGGCCTTCTTATGGAGCCGGAACTGCTCATTTGCGATGAAGTTGTGTCTGCCCTGGATGTTTCCATTCAGGCTCAAATACTTAATTTATTAATGGAACTGCGCCGCAGCCGGAAATTGTCATTTCTTTTTATTGCCCACGATTTAACGGTTGCAAGCTGGTTTTGCGATACAATAGGTGTCATGTACCGGGGCTTTCTGGTAGAAGAAGCTCCTGCAGCAGATTTGTTCCGCAATGCAGCTCATCCATATACAAAGCTGTTGTTTTCCGCACATAATAATCAATCTGTAAATACTGCAACAGCAGCAAAAGGAGAAGCACACAGCGTTCTGGAAGAAATAAATGCATGTGCCTTTGCCGACCGCTGTCCCCAGGCGGAAGAACGCTGCTTCCGGGAAAAACCAGAACTAAAACAAACCATTCCGGGCCGAAGGCTTAGATGTTTTAAGGAGACAAAAGATGACTAAATTACAATTTTTTTCGGGAGAAAAAATCCCCCTGGAAATGCACAAAGTTCGTATGGTGCAAAAAATAAATTTGCTTCCTGTAGAACAGCGCATGCAAAAAATGAACGAAGCAGGATACAATACTTTTCTGCTTAAAAATCTGGACATATTTCTTGATATGTTAACAGACAGCGGTGTAAATGCCATGAGCGAAATGCAATATGCCGCAATGCTGCAGGCAGATGACAGCTATGCAGGTTCAGAAACCTTTTACCGTCTGGAAAAGGTTTTATTGGACATATTTGGAATGAAACACTTTCTTCCCGCCCATCAGGGACGGGCTTGTGAACATATTATTTCACAAACCATGGTAAAACCGGAATCAATTGCATTAATGAATTATCATTTTACAACTACTAAGGCTCATATTAACCGCATGGGCGGCATTGTAGAAGAAATTATCATTGATGAAGGACTTAAAATAAAAAGCAGCGAAGCATTCAAGGGCGATATAGACATTAACAAACTAAATAATGCCATAAAGCATCATGGAAAGGATAAAATCAGTTTTGTGCGAATAGAAGCTGGAACAAACCTTATCGGCGGACAGCCTGTATCCATGAAGAATTTGAAAGAAGTGTCCAAAATCTGCCGTAAAGAAGGAATAAAGCTGGTTTATGATGCAAGCCTTTTAAGCGATAACTTATATTTTATTAAACTGCGGGAAGCACAATACAAGGATGCAGGCCTAAAAGACATAACCAGAGAAATTGGATCGCTGGTTGATATTATGTACTTTTCTTCCAGGAAGCTTGGAGCTGCAAGGGGCGGAGGTATACTTGTATCAGATGAACAGATGTTTATTAAAATGCGTGAACTTGTTCCCCTGTTCGAAGGTTTTCTTACATACGGTGGTATGTCTGTACGGGAGATGGAAGCTATGGCTGTTGGTTTACAGGAATCTTTGGATATGGATATTATCAGCCAGACTCCCATTTTTGTAGAAGCCCTGTGCAACGAGCTTTTAGCAAAGGGAATTCCTGTCGTAACACCTCCCGGCGGTCTTGGCTGTCATGTAGATGCAAAGGAATTTTGTTCGCATTTGCCGCAGACAGATTATCCTTCCGGCGCATTGGCT
>Ga0099364_10006799_pt1 | contig 16562 bp, 13 predicted proteins | sample TergutTh196P3_FD_73070 | JGI IMG/M metagenome (GOLD analysis project Ga0099364, IMG submission 73070) | Microcerotermes parvus P3 segment gut microbial communities from Pointe-Noire, Republic of the Congo - Th196 P3 | ecosystem: Host-associated > Arthropoda: Insects > Digestive system > Gut ... | reverse complement strand
CCTTCCTGTGCGGTACTGGCAACAAGTTTGGTCAGCAATGTTTTGATGAGCGGTGCCATGTCGGTCGTACCGGTGTTGTCTGCCCCTTGGAAGTCCATGATATTTAGAGTTGCGACAAAGAGATCGACGGTCGGATATTTGACTCGCGGCAGGTACGGTTCAGGTTTTGCGTTTTCCGGGGATAGCAGTTCTACTGGAGCGGGACGTTCGGCGGGTTGCTCCATAATTTCTTGTTCAATTTTCGGCGGCAGTCCCGGTGCGGCAATGACCGGTTCTTGTTGTTGATTGTCGGCTGCAATCTGTCGTCCGCCTTTATTGGAAAAGAGAGCCCAGAGTGTTACGCCAACGAGCAAGAGTGCCGCGATACCGGTGAGGGTGATCCAGAGTACCTTTTTGTTTGCTTTGGCTGGCAGTTTCGGCGGTGTGCGAGCCGGCGGCTGTGCCGCCGGAGGTGTCGCCGGAACATCGAAGAGCCCTTTGATTTGTCCTGCGAGTCCTTTGCGTCCGGTGTCGGTTTCCAAAGGAGTGTTCGGCGTAATGGTTCCCTGCGCCGCCAATGCTTTGAGTTGCTGCGGAGTCAGGGGACCGTGCTTCTGATTGTGTTGATCGGTATAAAAGAAGTTTGGCATATCTGGCAGTATACCTTGTTTTTCTGCGGTTGACAACATGTCCACTGATGCCCATCGGGTATGCAAGTTTTGTTTTTGCATAGTTGTCTCTTGACTTTTTCGACCGATACTGGGAAAATCGGGACAGTGCTGATGCAAACGACAGCGAATACAATGCCGGAACGACAGAAATTAGCAGCTATCCTCGTGGAAAACAAACTCGTTTCCGGCGAGCAGTTACAACAAACTGTGAAGTACGCCCATGCCGTCGGGATCGAACTACACGAAGCAGTCTTACAGAAAAAAATTGCGCCGCCGGAGGCGGTAATGATGGCGTATGCCGAATCGGTCGGACTTCCATTTGTCCATCTTGGCGATGTGTCGTTTGACGAAGAGGTGATCGCTCAAATTGATCCAATGACCGCCCGGCAACATTCCTTTGTGCCGATTTCTGTCGACCAGGGATATGTGTTATTGGCAACAACGCGACCGATAATCCCCGATGTTGCGGACGAAATCCGGATGACATTTGATTTGCCGGTACGGTGTGTGATCTGCACACCTGCCGATTTAAGTGCAGCCATTGCGGAACATTATCCTCGCGGTGCTTCGCGGGTCATCAAAATCGAGCAAACCAAAACATTGCAACAGGTACAGCGGGAGGTTAAAAAACCGAAGGAAAAAAAGAAGCAACAACTCACACCTTTGAGCGGTGCGGATATGAAAGATCTCTCTCTAAAGTCATTCGTCGCTTTTAATTTTGCTTTCGCCTTTGTTTGTTTTGCTTTGAACTATTTGCAAATGCCGAGAGGAATCCACAATACTTTTTACCAGTTTCCGGTTCTCATACTACTTGGCTGCATTGTTGGCGGTCTTGCGGCATTTGTAACGTGGAAGTCATTCAGCCGTCAGCGGCGGCAAATGGAATCTTAACACACCCACTTGCTGAAAACACATAACATTTCTGACACCCATGTTCGACTCTGCCTTCCTGAAAAAACTTGAATACCTGTCGTTGCTTCCCCGTCGAACTTTTCGCGGACAACTACCCGGCAACAAACGAACAAGACAGATCGGCAGCGGAATCGAATTTGCCGATCATCGTAACTACAACTACGGCGATGATTTACGGTATCTCGACTGGAACGCCTATGCCCGATTCGGCAGCGAACTGATCCGGCGGTTTGAAGAGGAAAAAGACTTGTACATCTATTTCCTTCTCGATTGTTCCCAAAGCATGTCCACAGGGGGACCGAACAAATTCGAGTATGCCCGGAAAGTTACCGCTGCGCTTGCTTACACTGCTCTTGCCGATCTTGACCGGGTTTGCATCGTTACCTTTGCCGACAAATTGCATCAGATATTCCCGACGATTCGCGGCAAACACCACATTTTGCGTTTGCTCCGGTTTCTGGAATCGCTGAACACGGTGGGCACCACGACCGACTTGGCAGCGTCAATGAGCGAGTTTGTTGCTCGGAAGCAACACACAGGACTGGCAGTCGTGATTGGCGATTTCTTCGACCCGAATGGGTTCAGAACCGGATTGGACGCATTGCGGTATCGAAACTATGAACCGCACATCATTCAGATTCATGACGTATTGGAAGCCGAACCGGCAATGCGGGGTGATCGGCAACTGCATGATATAGAAACCGGTGAATTTCACGAAGTTACCATTAGTGAAAACATGATCCGCCGATACAAGCAAAAATTTACCTCGTTCCTCGAAGAGATCAAACGCTACGGAGTGGACAACGGCTTGAACTGTATGATCTCGACGACGGCTGTTCCGTTTGATGAGATGATTCTGCAAATGCTCACGAGGCAACCATTAGTGGAAGCATGGGCAAAGTGAAGGAACGGATAAGTTTCCTGATTTTTTTCTGCCTTATTCGGGTTGCGGGGGTTCTGCAAAAAATTCCCATTATTTAGAGCCGAAAAGTTTTACTTAAGTTCGTTGTTTGGAACTGTCGATACTCCTGGTGTCGTCGTGTCAACGCCGATATTCGATTTGATGCGTATGGAGGATTCACAGATGAAACGAGTTTTCGGTCTTTCACTTGCGGTTTTAGCCGTTTTTTTGCTGTCGTCGTCTGCTTCTACCGCTCGGGCGGGCTTTTGCGGTGTCGGGGTCAGCCGCCCTATGTCGCAATGCAGCGATTTTGTCGAACATAGCAACAAAATGACGCGGATTGCCCGAAAAGTCGTCCTTCAGAATCAGCAGGTCACACGTTATAAGACGGTGTTTGAAAAAGTTCCGACCGCACGGACTATCTCCTTTTGCAGATACGTTCCCGAAGTACGGACAAGGCAAGTTCGCTATACTGTCCACAAACCCGTCTGGGAAACCAAGGTTAAAACCGTTACCTACAACGTTGCCAAACCGCATTGGGAAACACGTACGAAATGTGTCCCCTATACCGTCCATGTGCCCCACTATGAGGAAAGAGTCCGGACGTGGACAGAGTACCGACCCGTCTATGAAAAAAGAACAAGAAACGTTACCTATACCGTTTGCAAACCGCAATGGGAAACCCGGCAGCGGGTCTATACGGTGAACAGGCTTGTTTCCGAAATCCGACAAAAGCAGGTTCCCCATACAGTCTGCAAAACTGTGCCGGTGCGGAGAACGCAGACTTGGACTGAGTACAAGACAGTCTATGAAACGAGGACGAAACACGTCCCTTACACGGTATGCAGACCGCAGTGGGAACTTAGGGAACGGCAGTTTACTGTTTGCCGACCCGTCAGAGAAATCCGCACGAAAGAAGTTGCCTTTACTGTCAACAAGCCGGTGCGTTACCAGAGGACTATTCGGGTCTGCGCTGGTCGCTGGGAAAGAGAAAGTTATCAGGTACCGGGTCCTACAGTTTACCGTCGGGTTGCCATCGCTGATCCGTGTGAATCCGTTTCGGCTTGTGAGCCGGCTTGCACTCCGGCAGTTTGCGATCCGGCTTGCACCGCACTGAAGATACAGCCGACAAAATTCGAGTTGGTCAAGGTACAATCTCCGCCGGTAACATGCCACCGAAAAGTTTGGGTTCCTGAAATAAGAGAAAAAATTGTCGATTGCGTCAAGTATGTTCCAACGAAACGTACCAGAATTGTCAATTACACCGTTACGCGGTTACAGCCGGAAGTGCGGACGATGCAATTCAGAGTCCTCCGAATGGTGCCGGAGCAACGAATCAGAGTCGTACACTATCAGGTATGTAAAAAAATTCCTGTCCAAAAGAGCCGTGTTGTTACGACCCACAAGCAAGTTACCGAAACACGAATAAAAACGGTTTCTTACCGGGTGTGCAGACTGATGCCGGAGCAAAGGGTTTGCACTTATCGGGTTCTGCGAATGGTGCCGGAAAAGCGGGTCAAGACTGTTACCTATCGGGTGTGTCGAATGGTGCCGGTACAAAAGAGTGCGACGTACCGTGTCTGCAGAATGGTGCCGGAGCAAAGGATGAGGACAGTAACCTATCGGGTGTGCCGTCAGGTTGTCGAGCAGCGGACAAAACAGGTTACGTACAGGACTTGCCGTCTTGTTCCGCAACATGAAGTTCGGCAGCATCAATACACAGTGTTGCGACCGGTCGTTCAGGAGAGGGTGGTCCAGGGTTACAAAATCGAGGCACGTCGGGTGCCTTATACAGTGATGCGTCGGGTTCCGAAAATTGTGCACTACAAAGTGCCGGTGCAGGTCTATTCATGCAGCCAGGAGCATGGGTGCGACTAGAGTGTTTTTAACTGTCCGATCGTCAAGGCTGACTACGTGCGACACTCAATCGGAGCCGCAAGTGCAGACGGGTAATGGGCATTTACCACGTACCGAAACTTGCGGATTGTCCGTAGGCTGCGCAAAGCAGAACAGAGCACACGTCAACGGTTTTGCGAATCGATGTGTTCCAACAGTTCGATGGGAGTTACGAAACGTACGTTTTCCGTTTCGAGGTATTCGATGATTTTGACAAAGTTTTCCCATCGTTTATCGTCCCAACTATTGGGATGTCCTTGCAGAAAGAAGTAATCAAAATTGTCTTTCTTTTCCAAATAGTTCTTCTTGAACGTCTCAAAATCTGTGTTGTGAGTGGGATACTCGATGTCGATTCTATTTTTGAACAAGAAACCTTTGAAGTGTTCCGCTCTTGCCGGATGACCAAAAGCCAACCGGATGTTAGGTACTTCGGCAAGGGCGCGGTCGGTGTTCGCGTTTGTGCCGCACCAGTGCGGTCCCCAAGCGGTCAGAGTGAGTCCCAACTTTTCGGTCGCAAGTTTATCGGTCTGACTTAAAGCATGGACTTGTTCTTCAAAGGTGCCTTCAAATTCGGCAAAATCATCGTTGCTCCTGCGTTGATAAAAACCGTGGTTCCAAAACTCAACGTATCGGGGTTTTTCCGGGTCAATCGTATTTTTGTCAATGACTTGTTCGGGAATTGCCCTATCGGTAATCCATTTGAAGTAGGCAGGATCGTCATTGACCAGCGAATAACCGATGATACCCATTGCCGATTTAATTTTTTTCTGTTCGAGGAAGTCGGCGACTCGCTGCCAGCGCGGCTGCCGATCACCTCCTGTAACGACATCGTCCAATTTCAAGATGACGAGTTTCGGTGCGGGAAGTTCGGAAGTTCCTTCCGCAACTGTTACACTGAAAGCGGTGCCGAAAAGCAAGCACAGAGTTGCCGAAATGAAAATGACAAGTTGGCGCATTGGTAAAGACCGCTCCTACGTAAAGGAACAATGGAGACTGCATTTACGCTACATTCTACACTTTTTGTTGTTTCTCTGGGAGTCCAGCCTTGCGAGTTGTTATGCACGTTTGTCGGCAATCCGAAAGTGCAGCGACCGGATTGTTTAGCCGGTACTTTGGGCTGTCCGGCTGCTCCGGCTATCGACACTGCGACTCTCCAGACTGTTTTCCCGGATTGTTTCTGGTAAAATAGGCAAGTGTCATGAGTGAGCCACCGAACCAATCCCACAAAAAACAAGCAGAACCTCCGCCGTTCGCACCAGCAAGCCCGGAGAGTTCTTCGCAGTACGGATCATCCCCTCTGTTGAACCGTATGATGTTCATCTTTTTGTTCCTTCTGTTCGTTGGCGTTACGGTTGCGTTTTCTCCTCAGATCGCAAAACAGATCGCCTATTCTTGGAACATCGGAGCCGAACGGGCAAAAGCCGAAGTGGCGAGGCAATTTCTTCATGACAATCCTCTTTCAGTTACAGAACAGCGGACAGTCTGGGTTGCCAATGCCGTCGCACCGAGCGTGGTCGCTGTTCACACAACGACGACCAAGCCGCCGATTGAGTCCCAAGTCCAGTGGGAAAGGTCTAACCTCCCCGACTGGATCGGAACTGATGTCGGAAGCGGAGTCGTCGTTGATGACCGAGGTTACATCTTGACAAACCAGCACGTCATTGCAGATGCCCTTGACATTCGGGTTCAGTTGAGCGATGGTCGAGTCGTCAATGCAGAACTCATCGGACAAGACCGAGTGATTGATCTTGCCGTCCTGCGAATCAACGCGGACAATCTCCAAACCATCGATTGGGGAGACAGTCGGCAAGTGACCGTCGGCGAACGGGTTTTGGCAATCGGCAGCCCTTTTACTTTACAGCAGACCATCACTTCGGGCATTATCAGTGCAACGGACAGATACAATGCCATCCGGGTTATGCGTGGTTCCAGAGCGAGAACGTTTCCGCATGCATTTCTGCAAACGGACGCGGCAATCAATCCTGGTAACAGCGGCGGTGCGCTCGTGGACATGAACGGCAAATTGATAGGAATTTGCACCTCAAATATCTCAATAAATGGCGGAAACAGCGGTATAGGTTTCGCTATTCCCAGCGCTATGGCGAAGCACGTCTACGAAGAAATGATGGCGCACTCCGAAATAAGGCGAGGTTGGATCGGAGTGCAAGCCGAAGAACTCATTTGGTTCGATGCCCAACAAATAGGTCAGGAAAGACCACAGGGAGCCATCATTGTAAACTTTTTGCCGGGTTCGCCTGCAAGAATCGCAGGACTCCGGCATCGGGACATTATCATGAAGTGGGGAGAAATTGAAATTGACAGTCCATTGCACCTTATTCACTTGGTAACGCTCACCGCACCCGACACCATCGTACCGGTCGAAGTCTTCCGCAGAGGAGAAATCCTGACGTTGGATATTACCGTAGGATCACGACCGCTAAATCTATGATTGCGGCTGCTCCTTCAGTTATGTAAAAATAGGCAAACCGGGCAGTTTGTTTGGATTGAAACGGAAAATGGGAACCTTCGAAGGATGTTTATTCCGCTGGGGCTCGCACGCCGATACAATCAACAGACTTCTTACTGAAGGAATGGTAGAATGAACAACATGACGGAGCGATTGCTGGACTTGGATCTTCAGCATAGCGAGTTGCTCGATAAATTGGCTCGACTCGACCAACAAATTGACGATGTTTTGACAGAATGGACGGCTACGAAAGAAGCCCGATCAGAAAACAACGACAACCGAAATTGAACGTTGCATCGGAACAGACACGATCACTGGGCGCAAAGTGGGTGTACACCATGGTCGGTCCACCTTTGGAAAACCATTGGATCAACATCACGGGCGACAAGGTTGAAACTGTTTCTGCGACCCCGGCATACTCTGCCGCCGAATATCTAGGCGATCACTGCGTTATTTTACCAGCAACTGTTAATGCTCACACTCATTTAGAATTGAGCCAGTTAGAGTTTCCGCTTGATGTGCCGAGTCGCTCAATGTCCGACTGGGTTGCCGCATTGCTCGCTTTCCGCCGGAATGCCGCCTACAATGCAAGAGAAGGGATCCGCCAGGCACTATGTCGCCCGGAATTGCTGGAATCGACCATTGCCGTTGCCGACATTGTGCCCGAAGATTGTATGAATGGCGGGGACTTCTCTCCTCTGTTCTTGCATTCTTTCGTCGAACTCATTGCTTGGCGAAATGAAGAAGTCGAAAAACTCAATTTCGACACATGCGCTTTCGGCTTATCCCCGCACGCTCCGCACACGGTCTGTCCAGCGTTGTTGGAAAGAGCGGTAAGGCAAAACGTCTCGTTGGCGATGCACCTTGCAGAAACACGGGAGGAATTGCAACTGTTGCGATACTGCACTGGTCCACTGCTCGAAATGATGCGACGTGCCGATCCCGATTACGATCCGAAGTCCGTGCTGATCGGTAAGTCTCCGATGGATTACCTGCAACTGCTGAGCACCGCTCCAAATGTGTTCATCATTCATGGCAATTACCTTGACGACGCAGAGTTACGGTTTCTTGCGGCACATCGGGAAACAATGGCAGTCGTTTACTGTCCTCGATCCCATGCTTATTTTCGCCACGCCTCTTACCCACTGAAAAAAATGTTGGATTACGGTGTCCGAGTTTTGCTGGGAACGGACAGTTTGGCTTCGACACCCAATTTAAGTCTCGTTGAGGAAATGCAATTTGCTTTGCAACGGCATCCGAGGGTTTCGCCGGAAATTGTTTATCGCCTGGGAACACTAGAAGGAGCATTGGCTTTCAGTTTGCCAAAAGGTGTCGGCACCATTCAACACGGCAGTCCTGCCAGATTTGCCCCGTTGCTCTCAAAGTAAAAAGACCATCTTGAGGCTGAGTTGAGTACATCTTTGGGGGAAAATCTCCAAATACATGAAAAATGTGAAAAAAAGAGGGATATTTTCCTCATTTCTTCCGATGTAACCGACACAAAACCACCCCCCTGTTCCGACTTTGACATGTCTGCCATTGATTCTTTTTTTCCTGCCGCGACAACAAACACGTCAGTTTCCGCCAATTCTGACCGACTGAACGACCTCACGATGAGCGACTTTATCAAAATGATGGTCGCCCAACTCGAAAATCAAGACCCGATGAACCCGATGAGCAATACGGAAATGCTCCAACAAGTCAGTCAAATGCGGTCTATTACATCGAGCGACCGACTGACGAACAGTATCGAATCGCTGTCGATGGGACAGGCGTTATCGACGGCATCGAGTTTGATCGGCAAAACGGTAACGGGTGTCGATACGTTGAATCAGTCCGTAAAGGGCAAAGTGGAAAAAGTAACGATAGAAAACGGAGAAGCAAGACTCTATGTCGGTTCTTCTATCATCAACGTCGGAAATGTAACGGCAATCGAAGACACGCCGGACGAAGAATAGACCAGTCATTTTGCCGTTAAACCCGAAACATTCGTTAAAGTTTTCCTAAATTAACGCCGATATTAGCCGTGATGAGATGTGTTTTCGTGTTCATTACGGTTTTTTTTCTTGGTGTCGTAATGACGTACGAAGTTTCGGCTGCATCACCGGAATCAATCGGCAGTGAAGCGGACTTCTCTTTATTGCCTCATCTGCCGATGTTTTCTGCCGAATTGTCTCCTGATGTGGAGCTCTTCCTCGGGCAAAAGAGACGGCGGCATGGCGGAGGAGGGAGAGTCTGGGCAAATGCGTATTATGGCGACACTACATTGAAGCCGAAAGAGGGTGGGAAAATTGAACCTAGTCTTTACGGATTCCAAATCGGTTTCGATGTTATCAAGTCGCACGGAACCTTTTCTACATTTTTCTTCAATATCAACCAAAGCAAAGTAAAATTTGGCGAACATTTTGGAGGCGGTGCCTCGACAGTGGACAATTATCTTCTTGGTTACGGTAAATTCACCTATTTTAGTCTATGCCATTTTGCTTTCACCGGCAGTGTCGGGTACGACCGATATGAAGTTTCCAGAGGCAACACTAACACCGGCGACGGATTGCAGATAAATCTCTTCGGCGAATTTGGGCTCGACTTTATTATCGCAAATTGGGCAATCAAACCCTTTTATGCGCTGCAATACGATTTTCTCTACCATGGCAGCATCGGAGGTGTCCCTACCCTGTACAGCGACTGGGACGGGCATGGGTTACAACAGCTTTTCGGGTTACGTTTGCAGTGGAAACCGACACACATTCTGGAATTGCAGAGCCGGGCAACTTGGGTTCATGAATTGTTGAATAATCCGCCGCCATTTTACCGTGCCCGTTTTTCGCCGATGCCCGGCATAAGTACGCCGGTGATAATGTTTCACGAAGGAAACACAGGTCGGGACTGGGTTTGGCTCGGTATCGGAGCAAAACTCGAATGCTTATTCAACTTATCTCTTTTTCTTGATTATGACTTACTGCTCAATAAGCAGCACGTAACCCATCTCGGTACTCTGGGACTTTGCCTCAGTTGGTAGGGATTTTACGTCTTGTATCCGAAAACGTTGGCAAAATTCCGAAAAAACAAAGAGCCGCTTTTGCAATCTGTGCGTTTGAGGTAGAATGTTTGAGTCTCATTGACCTATATTTCGCCTAATTTGGAGATGAACGCATCAAAACTCGGTGTTATCAGCGACACGCACGGACTTTTGGACGAGACGGTTTTTGCCGTACAACTTTTCCGGGAGCATGGTGTTCAAGCGGTAGTCCACTGCGGCGACATCGGGAGCGTTTCCGTCGTTAGGGCGTTTCAAGGAATCGACACTCATTTCGTGCTTGGAAACATGGATGGCGACGGCGACACTCTTCGCATTGCCGCCGAAGAGACCGGTAATCGTCTCCACGGTTGGTTCGGCTCATTGGAACAATCCGGCAAACGGATTGCCTTCTTGCATGGTCATCTGACGCAATTTGAACGGGAATCAGAAAGCGGCAACTGGGACTTATTGTGTTTTGGTCATACTCACGTCGCCGCGCTGCAAAAGCGTGGTTCGACGACGTTGCTCAATCCGGGAGCATTCATAAAAGTCCCACGACCTACTGTTGCCATCGTAGCGCTTCCCGATTTGACTGTCGAACATTTTGATGTTCGGACTGCATAACGTTAACAACTCCCGACTTTCATCCTCGTTGATTCAATCAACTAATACTCGTCGAGAGTCCAGGGGTTTGAAACGACGGCGATTCCGGGTACATAATTACTACAACCGGAAAAACTGTACTATCTTTTCAAAATGGTTTGATTGAAATAACAAGAGCAGTCGGCACAACAGGAACGATATGCTGCGAATCATACAAAAATTAAACCAGTTACAATACAAAATATCGGCGTAACCTCAATGGAATAGCCGATAAAACCGCTAGCAGTATCACAATAGAACGTGAAAAATTGCCGCACGGCAGCAGAATGACCCATGAAACGCATCGGACTTCTCTTCGTAATTGCGGTTTTGGCGGCACCCTGTCTCGCCACCGGGCAACCGCTGCGCAAGGCAGACCCCATTAGCAACAGTTACGGACAACCTCCGCCAACTTCAGCGGTCAATAATAACAGCACAAATATCAGAGATCCAAGACTGCTCCTCGTCAGCACTCCCGCCGCCGATCTCGATTCGCCGCAAGGAAACAATGTCGCCTTCGCCAGTCCCGTCGCCGCAGGAGACAGACCCAACATTACCTTTAATACCGCAAACACACCCGCCGATAGCGAACCATCAAGGGCATTGCCGGTTTTTCAGCCAATCAATGCCGGAACACCAAACACCGGAGCAACCGCAAACAATATGCTGGTTTCCGCCCCCGCCGCAGCCGCACGACCAGTCGCACAAAATGCCGTTACACAAAGTTACCGACTCCGCCATCCGGCGCAAATGTTCGAGAAAAACCTTGTCGAAAAACTCGGCAGCAGATTCGTACCCGTCAGAAATGTTGCGACGGACAACAGTGTTGCTCAATACCGATTGCCCGTGCGGGACGGCACAAACATCGAACTCGTCATCCACAAACAACAAGGGACAGTCTCCGTAACCGGCTCGCCCGGAATGGTTGATGCCAGCCTCCGAATTGTGCGCCTTCTGGATGTTCAAGAAGCCGCCGGCGGACCCGTCGCCCGATTCGTGCCGGTGCAGCAGTCCAATGTCGATGCTGCAAGACAAGTCGCCAACATCGTGAATAGAGAAACCCTGCGAGTCGCACAGGCAGCCCCGCCGGTTGCCGTAGAACCAATGCCACTCGGTTTAGGCGACGACGACCTGATCGCCGCCGGAGTCGTCGGTCCCGTACAGATCGAAATCATCGACGCATTCGGAACTGTCATCATTCAGGGTTCCCCCGAAGACGTTGCGATCATTCAAGGAATGCTCCGGGAACTGGAAGCGCTCAGTCTCGAAAATGAGCCGGTCATCGAATTGATACCGCTATGGCATGCCGATTCGCTTCGAGTCAGCCAACTTGTCCAGACGCTTTATCAGCAAGTTTATGCGGTTCGGCGGGGAGCAATCATTATGCAGCCCCTTGTGAAACCGAACACGATTTTGATCATCGGAAGACAAGAGAGCATTGATGCCGCCAAAGAACTCATTGCCAAGTTAGATACACCGGTGATTCCCAACGCCAGTTTTCGGATTTTTCATCTGAAACATGCCGCCGCAGAGGTATTAGGTCCGCAAATTCAGACATCCATCACGGGCTTGCCTCGCAGCGGTCAGCAGTTGGCACCCGTCGTAAGCATTACCGCCGATTTCCGTACCAATGCGTTGATTGTCCAAGCGAATCCGCGCGATATGCTTGAAGTCGAAGCAATGGTTCGGCAGTTGGACGTTCCGAGCGGCGAAACCACCACGATCATGCGGCGTTTCCCCTTGCGCAATGCGCTGGCAACAGAATTGCAAACTGTCCTGACCAACGCTCTGAACAGCGGCACCACCGGACGCGGAACAATGCTCTCGCTCGGAAGCGTTGACGCAGAGGGAAATCTGATGCGATCCAGTGTTGCCTACAACGTCGGTATCATTGCCGATGCACGGAGCAATTCGCTCATTGTAACTGCACCGCCGGAGACCATGCCTCTCATCGAGGCATTGATTATCCAACTCGATCAACTTCCGGCGGCGGAATCGAGGATTCGGGTTTATACTCTTGCCAACGGCAATGCTTTTGACTTGGCGAACCTACTGACGAATCTCTTTGGTACACAGGCGGCGGCAGCGGGGCAAGTTGCAGCGGTACTGCCCGGATTTGAAGAGGGGGAGAGTACACTCGTGGGAGTCCGTTTTCAGGCGGAAATCCGAACAAACAGTATCGTTGCCATCGGAAGTGAGGCAGATTTGGCGATTGCCGAAGCGTTACTGCTGCGACTTGATGCGGAAAACCTGAACAACCGCACGGTCTTCACGATGCGGTTAATCAACACACCGGCGGAAGAAATAGCACCGCTTTTGAACAACTACTTTACGGCTGAACGGCAGTTTAATATCCAAAACGCTGCGTCGTTCCTTCCGAACAGTCCGCAAGAACAGTATCGGATGGAAACCAATGTCGTCGCCGAACCGATCAGCAATTCGTTGATCATCAGCACGACTCCGCGTTTTTACGAACAAGTTCGGCAAATTGTGAAAGCGATTGATGAACGTCCCTTGATGGTGGCGATTGATGTATTGATTGCCGAAGTAACAATAGGACGCAACAGAGAACGCGGAGTGGAATTCGGGTTGCAAGATTCGATTCTGTTCAGCCGGGCGACTCCGGCGGCGGCAGCGGCGACGGCTTTTCCCGGTCTGCTTTTCGGAAATCCGATTGCAGGCAACTCGAACAGTGTCGGCACGCAGGGCATTACGAGTCTCGGGGTAGGACACGCTGCGGGCGGCGGCGGCGGTTTTTCGTTCTCGGCTTCGAGTGAGTCGGTCAGTATCCTCATTAGGGCGTTGGAGACGCAAAACAAAACGCAGATTTTGAGCCGTCCCCGATTGGTTACGCTCCACAACAGAAATGCGGCTATCCAAGTGGGAGATCGGGTTCCGTACGTGGCGGACAGCACCGTTACCGGTGCCGGGAACGTTACTACCTCGACAGGTTTTGTTGATGTCGGAACGATTCTCGATGTTACCCCTCGAATTATGCCTGATGGAATGATCGCCATTGCCCTCTACGTCGAGCGGTCAAGTCACACAATGATACTGCTTGGTGGCACCAACGCACCGCAAATCAGGACGACCAATGCGCAAACGACCATCAATGCGATGGAGGGGCAATCCGTTGTTTTTGCGGGACTTATTTCCGAACAAAGGGACACGACTAACAATAGCATTCCGGGTTTGAACAGGATTCCTATTATCAGGCACTTGTTCGAATACGATCAGCGGCGATATGACCGAACGGAATTGTTGATTGTGCTGACTCCGCGTATTATCCGCACCAAAGAAGACATGATGATATTGAATCAGCAGGAACGTGAGCGGATGCAATGGTGCGTGAGCGATGTGGTACGGCTTACCGGCGATACCGGTATTCGTCGGCGAAGTGACGAATGGTTCCCCAGCGAAGTGCGGCACACTCACGGTGCTCCGTTGCCGCTGCATGAGACGCAACTGCCGCCGGACACGCGGATACCTACGCCGATGTTTCCGGTGATTGAGACAAGGTAGGGGAGAGAATAGAGGAGATAGAATAGAGGAGGTAGAGGCATGAAATATCGACAGAAGGACACAAAACAAGATTCAGCACCGCACTGGCAGAAGTCCGTTCGCAACTCCTGCCGTCTATCTCCTACCTCCTACCTCCTACCTCCTACCTCCTACCTACTATCTACTATATTCTGCCTCCTCTTCTTCGCTGGTTGTATGTCTCTTCCGAAGGTTGACCTTTCGGCGTTGAAGTCGCCGGGACCAGTAACGACCGTGATGGCAGCGTGGGAACCTGCCGTGAGTAATGGCGAGAATCCCGAACGCGGCTTCGGCGGGAGAGTCTATTTTTACGACTCCGAACAAAACCGCCCTGTGAGAATTAAAGGCACGGTCGTCGTCTATGCTTTTGATGAAGAGGGACGTGATGAATGGGATGCCCGACCGAACGAAGGATTTGTCTTCGACAACAAGACGCTCAACAGCAGGGGAGTCTATGCGAAGTCGCGATTAGGACATTCGTACAATCTTTGGATTCCGTTGGACGAAGCGAGACCTGACAGTCCGTCGCGGAAAATATCGTTGATAGTCCGTTATATTCCAGAGCGTGGTTCGTCGGTGGTGAGTTCTCAGACGACGGTACATTTGCCGGGCAGACGTGATCAGGAGCGGTTATTTACTTCGGTCGAGGTCAACGAGTTTGACGGTCCTGGTCAACAGATAGGTTTGCGTTCGTCGGTGCGTTCTATCCCGGAGCGTGCGCGGTTGACGGAGGAGCATATTATTGAGTCAGCCGACCGTCAGCGGACAATGCAGGCGGCGACGATTCGGTAGCGATTCTTTATGTTATGCCTACGTCAACTCAGGCAGTTCGTATCCTTTGCGTCTCGGTCGGGAGAGCATTGTGTTGCCTTTGTCGTTGTTCGTGAATCGTTCATTCACGGGGTCCCAGCCGATCTTTTCGCCGACCGGTGCCGTTTCACGAACGATGTTGACCAACTCACAAATCGTTGTTGAACGTTGCCCATATTCGATGTCAGCCGTGCATTTTTCGCCGGTCTTGATGCAGTCGATCCAGTTTTCGACGTGGTAAATCGTTTCCGGTCGCGCATTTCTGAACTCTTCGGGCATGTTGGCAACGATGTCTCTTGGATTGGACGCAAGTCTGTGCCGATTGATTTCCAACTTTCCTGTTTCTCCGGTGATAATGCAGCCGAGACCCGGTCCACGGTCGCCGTCCAGGTGCAAACGCAGTTCGATGCCGTCGGCGAACCACATCGTCATCTTGGCACGCGGTCCGGTAACATTTGCCATGTGATAGTAGGCGGCACCCGTCTCGTCTTCGTCCGGCTGTCGATTATCAAACCTGCCAGATGCCCGAATCTCGCTAGGCTCTTCGAGAAGGATTTCCACAGGACCGGTTTCATTCGTGCCGAGTGCCATGTTGACCTGATCGTAAGAATGAGTTCCCCAACCGCTGACACCGAAAGTTCGACCGCCTGCGTCGTAATCCCACCAGTTGTCCCAACGGCGATGCAGGTCAGGATGGTACGGACGGAATACCGCCTGATTCGTCCACATTTCCCAGATTTCGTCGGTCATTCCTTCGGGGTACGGCTGCTGAGGTTGATCAGTCCAAATGTTTGGTCCGACAAAGTTCGGTGCTTCGACGATCTTCACTTTGCCGATCACACCGTCTTGCACCTGTTTGCAAGCCCAAATACAGAGCGGCAACGAACGTTGCTGCGTTCCGATTTGCGTGACTCGATTGTATTTTCTTGCGAACTGGACGAGTTGCCGTCCTTCTTCGACCGTCAGACACATTGGCTTTTCGATGAAAACGTGGCATCCCATCTGCATCGCGATTGCGGAAACCCAAGCCCGTTGGTGCGTTGTGGTCATTGCCATAACACCATCCGGTTTTTCTGTTTCGATCATCTTACGGAAGTCGGCATATCCTTGTTCTGGTTTGAGGTCGTCGGGATACCTGTCGAAGAATGCCTTAACCCGCACAGACCAAAAGTCGCTGATCCCGACGATTTTGAGACCGGCAACCGGTTTGACTTCATTGGGATAGATGCCCATGCAACGGTGTCCCATTCCGATCAGGGCGATTTTGACGGTATCATTGGCACCGGGCACTCCATTTTGCCCGAGGACACTGCGGGGAATGATGAACGGCGCAGCAACGGCTGCACTCGCGGCGGCGAGAAACCGGCGACGTGAAAACGTAGTTTGCATTGTACGTGAGTGACTATTGAGGATAGACGATTAGACTTGTTCCGTAACCTTCCTCTGGCTACAGCACTGGGGCTACAGAGTGGATTTTAGCGAAAATCCTTTTCCCGTCAAGGAGGACACATGAGCCGCGTAGAGAAAAAATTGAAACTGTCCGACGAAAAATTCAAACGCCGCATCGGAACGACCAAACCGGTCTTTTGGCACTCCATTCGTTGGGTCGAAGATGTTCTCTCCGCCGACGGTCGCTTTCAGTGGTGCAACGATATATTAGACCTGTTCTCTAACCTGTTTTATGTTTTGAAGTGGTCTTTTGATCTTGCGTCATTTTACGCCAAT
>Ga0099364_10006798_pt1 | contig 16563 bp, 15 predicted proteins | sample TergutTh196P3_FD_73070 | JGI IMG/M metagenome (GOLD analysis project Ga0099364, IMG submission 73070) | Microcerotermes parvus P3 segment gut microbial communities from Pointe-Noire, Republic of the Congo - Th196 P3 | ecosystem: Host-associated > Arthropoda: Insects > Digestive system > Gut ... | reverse complement strand
AACCCAAATAAATTGGAAAAGACTTTTTGGATTCCGTACCCCTGCGGGCGGACACAGAGGCCCGCCCCTACAATCCGTGCCATAAATTGTGACTAAATTTGTACGAATAGGGGAACTTAGTACCTAACTTTCAACTATCAATTATCAATTATATAATAAACACATATACTGGAGGAAGATACTCATGAATGCGGAATTTTTCTCGGCTATTGCAGATATCGAAAGAGAAAAAGGCATACCTCAATCCTACATGCTTGAAAAGATTGAGCAGGCCTTGTTGGCCGCCCTGAAAAAAAACTATCAAGCCTCGGCCGAATGCGCGCGCGTGGTGGTGGATCCTATTGAGAAAACAGTCGAGATGTTCATTGAGAGAACTGTCGTTGAAACTGTCGAGAACCCGAACACGCAGTATTCGCTGGAAGAGGCGCGGGCGATTTTGCCAAACGCCGTCGAGGGCGATTTGATCAATGAGCCTGTCGATACGAGCGGATTCGGGCGCATAGCCGCGCAAGCTGCCAAACAGGTCATTATACAGGGCATACGCGAAGCCGAGCGGAATCTCGTATATGACGAGTTTACATCAAAAGAACATGAGATACTCACAGGCGTCGTAACGCGCGTCGATCCGCGCACGGGCGGCGTTTCGATTCAAATCGGGTCTAGCTCCGAACACACCGAGGCCATGCTCTCGTCCAACGAACGGATTCCAAACGAATTCCTTAAAGACGGAGACCGAATCAAGGTCTACGTAATAGAAGTCAGGAAATCCACTCGAGGCCCGCAAATCCTCATATCGCGCACACACCCTGGGCTTGTCAAGCGCCTGTTTGAGCTGGAAGTGCCTGAGATATACGAAGGAATTGTCGAAATACGCAGCGTTGCGCGTGAGGCGGGCAACCGCACGAAAATCGCTGTCAGCTCCAACGACTCCGACGTCGAACCGATTGGCGCATGCGTCGGGCCAAAAGGCGTGAGGGTGAATACCATCGTCGACGAACTGGGCGGAGAGAAAATCGATATCGTCAGATACAGTGACGATCCCGCAGAATATATCGCATCGGCGCTCGCGCCCTCGGAAGTCATTTCCGTGACGGTGCTTGAAGACGGCAAGTCCTGCCGCGTGGTAGTGCCGGACAACCAACTGTCTCTCGCCATCGGCAAGGAAGGCCAAAACGTCCGCCTTGCGGCGAGGCTTACGGGATTCAAAATTGACATCAGACCGGAAGGATTGTCGTAGCTGTGACTAACCGAACTCCCAAAATCCCCATGCGGCAATGCCTTGGCTGCCGCGAGATGAAGCCCAAGCGCGAGCTTATACGCGTCGTCAGGTCCCCTGAAGGCGAGGTAACGCTCGATTTCAAGGGCAAGAAGCCCGGACGCGGCGCCTATGTGTGCAAAGACGCGGCATGTCTGAAGCGCGCAATAAAAATCAAAGCGCTGTCAAGAGCGCTGGGCGTGGAAATACCATTAACCATCACAGAAGAATTGAATCAGCAAATGGAGGGTCCGGATGGATCGTAATCTGCAAATTATCGGACTGGCAAAAAAAGCGGGGCTGCTCGCCGTCGGTGCGGAAGACTCAAGCTCGGCGGCAAAGACAGGAAAAGCGCGCGTTGTAATCTCGGCCCATGATGCATCCGAAAACGCTTTGCGGCGCGTACGCAACAGTTTGGAAGGCAAACGCACATTGCATGTAGTCGTCCCGTACACGAGCTTTGAGCTGGGAACCGTGTCAGGGCGCGGCTCACCGGGAACGGTGGCTATTCTGGATGCGGGCCTTGCCGCCAGATTCATGACAGGAATGGCCGAGACAGACCCCGAACGCTACGGCGAACAGGCAACAGCGCTAACGGAAAAAGCCCGCGCCATTGCTGAAAGAAAGAAACTAAAACCATCCGGCAAAAGGAGGACTGTGCAATGAGTACAATGTTCAAATACAGGGTTCACGAGGTTGCAAAGGATTTCAAGCTACCTACTAAAAAGATAACGGAAATCCTCACAAAATATGCAACCACGCCAAAAAACCATATGCAAGTCCTTACGACAGCCGAGCTTGATATAATCTTCGAGTATCTGACTTTTAACAATCAGATTGAGAGCATCGAGGAGATATACGCCGTCGAGTCCCCGCCCGCGACACCGCCTGCCAAGAAAGGAGCTCAAGCGCCTTCCGAAACCGCAGCAAAGCCTGACGCTGGGGACAAGGCTTCCTCCGAAGATCCGCAAAAGAGCGATGCAACTCCCACCGCTCCACAGCAACCCCCGCAACGGAAGCCCGATAAACCGTTCACCCCGCGCCAAGCGCCGCAGAAGCGCGTCATCGACACATCAGGCGCGACCATCAACATAGCAAAATATGACGAGCGCCTTGACAACCTAGTCCCCGAACGCGCCGAGAACATGAGGCGCGGCAAGGAGAAAATACAGAAAAAAGGACAGCAGCGCCAACAGACGATGGCTTCAGGCGCGAAAAGGCGGCAGGAAGAGCGCGACAGGATGCATAGGCTGCAACTGGAAATAGCGAAAAAAGCCCAGTTGAAGGTTATGATTCCCGATGAAATCAGCGTCGGCGAACTTGCGACCCGCATGAAAAAAACCGGAGCGGAGGTCGTTCGCCAGCTTATAAAACTAGGCGTTATGGCGTCTCTTTCGGATATAATCGACCATGACACGGCTGCGCTTGTCGCAATCGAACTCGGATGCAAGGTCGAAAAGGAAATCGTCGTGACGATAGAAGAGCGCCTTATCGACGACAGCGAGGACAAAGAAGAGGATCTCGTCGCCCGCGCGCCCGTTGTGGTCGTCATGGGGCACGTTGACCACGGCAAAACGTCGCTGCTCGACAAGATAAGGCAGGAGAGCGTCGCTTCCGGCGAGGCAGGCGGCATCACACAGCACATCGGCGCATATCAAACATCGATTCACGGAAACCCGATCACATTCCTCGACACCCCGGGACATGAGGCGTTCACCGCCATGCGCGCAAGGGGTGCGAAGATTACGGATATAGCGATACTCATCATCGCGGCGGACGACGGCATCATGCCGCAGACCGCCGAATCAATAAACCATGCAAAGGCCGCTTCAACCCCAATAATCGTCGCGATCAATAAAATGGACGTTGAAGGCGCAAACCCTGAAAAAATCAAGCAGCAGTTGACAGAATATGAGCTTGTCCCCGAAGAATGGGGCGGAGAGACGATTGTTTGCCCCATCTCCGCAAAGACCGGCGAGGGCATCGATCACTTGCTTGAAATGATTATCCTAACCGCCGAGATAGCGGAGCTTCGCGCAAACCCGAGCCGCCTTGCTAGAGGAACGGTCATAGAAGCAAGGCTCGACAAGGGCCGCGGCCCGCTGATGACGGTTCTCATCCAAAACGGCACGTTGAATCACGGCGACACGATTATCGCGGGGACAGCGGTCGGCAACGTGCGCGTTATGATGACCGAAAAGGGCGAGCGCATAAAGTCCGCCGGTCCGTCCGTTCCTGTCGAGATATCGGGAATGTCGGAAGTTCCAAGCGCGGGCGATCTGTTTAACGTCGTAACCGACGAGCGAATGGCGCGGGAACTCGCGTCACAGCGCAAGGTTGAGAAAAAGGGCGTCTATGCGCCTGCCGTCAAGGTTTCGCTGGAAGATTTGTTCCTAAAGATAAAGCAAGGCGAACTCAAGGATCTCAATGTCATCGTCAAAGCGGATGTTCAAGGCAGCATCGAAGCCATAAAATCGTCGCTCGAAAAGCTTACCAACGAGGAAGTCCGCGTCAGGGTCATACATTCCGGCGTCGGCGCGATAAACGAGTCCGACGTCATGCTCGCATCGACCAGCAGCGCGATAATCGTAGGTTTCAATGTCCGGCCCGACAATTCGGCGCGGGACAGCGCCACCCGCAACAATGTCGATATGCGCATGTACCGCGTCATATACGATTGCATCAACGAAATCGAGTCCGCGATGAAAGGGATGCTCGCGCCCAAGTTCCACGAAGTCGTCTACGGCCACGCGGAAGTGCGTCAGCTATACAAGGCGTCTAGCATCGGCACGATTTGCGGCTGTTATGTGCAAAGCGGCAAAATCGTCAGGAACAGTTCCGCGCGCGTCGTCAGGGACGGCATAGTTGTACACGAGGGCCTGATCGCCTCGCTACGCCGATTCAAAGACGACGTGAGAGAGGTCGCGACAAACTACGAATGCGGCATAGCGCTTGAGAAGTTCAACGACGTAAAAGAAAGCGACGTAATAGAATGCTTCGCAATGGAACAGATAATGATCTAGGGCGATGAGCAATTAAAGAGGATTACTTATTATGGCAAACACCAGACTGCCTAGAATCAATGAGGATATTCAGCGCGTGCTTGCGTCGCTTTTACGAGACATCAAGGATCCTCGCGTCAAGCAAGGGATGATTAGCGTAACTGCCGTTGACACGACGAGCGATTTGCGTTATGCGCGGGTTTTTCTTAGCGTTTTTGGCCTGAACTCTGAAAAGGAGTTCATGAAAGGCCTCAAATCGGCATCAGGCTATCTGCGCGGCGAGCTTGGCAGGTCGCTCAGCCTGCGCTACACCCCCGAGCTTATATTCGAGCTCGACAAATCAATAGAACGCGGCGCAAGAATAAACACAATACTCAGCGACCTAGACATCCCCGAAGACGATGAAACGGTAAATGATAAATAAGAATGCAAAAATGAGAATCAATTGAAACATAAATGCCCCCCTGTCCCCTGTCCCCTGTCCCCTGTCCCCTGTTACTTGTTACTTGTTACCTGTTACTTGTTCATCGTTCATCGTTAATCTTCAGAAAGGCACGGATTTATGAGCAACAGCAAAATGTTGACACCTTCCGAGACCGCCGAGTGGCTGGATTCGCGTGACGGATTTCTCATTATAACGCACCGAAGGCCCGACGGGGACGCGGTAGGCTGCGCGGGGGCGCTTGCGCAAGGGCTGCGCGAACATGGCAAGAGCGCGTATGTCCTGTATAATCCGGAGACGACGCCGCGCTATCTGCGATTCGTGGAGGACTATTGGGCGCCCGATGGATTCAGCCCGCAGTATGTCATCACGGTTGACACAGCCTCTTATGATCTGTTCCCGAAAAACGGAGGAGAGTATGTTGACGCCATTTCACTGTGCATCGACCACCACCCGTCAAACACGTATTATGCCGAATATACTTGTCTCGTGGAGAACTGCGCTTCATGCGGCGAGGTCATATATGACATACTGCTCTCGCTCATAGGAAACATCAGCCATAAAGTCGCAGAGGGGCTCTATGTTGCGCTATCGACCGATACCGGATGTTTCGCATTTGCAAACACGACTGCGAACACATTGCGCGTAGCGTCCATATTGATTGAAGCCGGGGCTCCGCACAAGGAGCTGAACAGGCTTCTTTTCCGCACTAAGACGCGCAGCAGAATTAAAATTGAAGGTTTGATATTCTCAGGGCTTGAGTTTCATTTCGGCGGCGCCGTCGCGATATCTACTATAACACGGAGCATGATGGCTGAAACAGGCGCAACCGAAGACGACATTGACGATATTTCATCAATACCCGGGTCGATCGACGGCGTGCTTGCAGGCATTACTATCCGCGAGCTGACATCAACGCGCGATTGCAAGGTGTCGGTGAGAAGCGGTTCCACTGTCAACTCACATGCCATTTGCGCGCATTTCGGCGGCGGGGGCCACGCAATGGCAGCGGGTTTTTCCCTCAATGAAACCGTCGACGAGATAAAAGTAAAACTGCTTGAATCGCTGGGAGATTTTTTGCCGAAAATGTAGTTGCACAGAACCTCGAAGACTACGCTCGAAAGATTTCGATAATATGAATGGTATAATGATTATAGATAAACCGGCGCAATGGACTTCGCATGATGTCATTGCGAAAATGCGAGGCGCGTTGAAGCTAAAGCGCATCGGTCATGGCGGCACGCTCGACCCTATGGCGACAGGCGTGCTTCCCGTTTTTCTCGGCCGCGCGACCCGTGGCGTCGAATTTTTCGAGAACGCCGATAAGGAATACATCGCCGGGCTGAAGCTCGGCATTGTTACTGACACCCAAGATATAACCGGCAATACGCTACGCGAGTGCGAGGCGTCTGTTTCCGCGAATGAACTGTCTGATGTCATATCTTGCTTCGTAGGCGCGCAAAAACAGATACCGCCGATGTATTCAGCGGTGAAGATTGGCGGCAAGAAGCTATACGAGCTGGCTCGGCGAGGCATCGAAACCGAGCGGCCCGCTAGGGATATCTTCGTTTCGGAACTGGAACTGCTCGAAGGCGGGGGCAATGAATTTCTTCTGAGAGCCGTCTGTTCAAAAGGCACATACATACGCACTCTCTGCCACGATATCGGCGCAGCGCTCGGCTGCGGCGGAACAATGTCGTCGCTCCGCCGAACAAGAGCCGGCGCATATAAAATCGAAATCGCAAACACGCTCGAAAGCGTTCTCAGTGCCATAGCTTCAGGCGAAGCCGCAAAGCTCCTCATCCCAATCGACACCCTCTTCTCAAACCACCCCGCCATCACTCTGACCGCCGAGGAAACCCAAAAATGTAAAAACGGCGCCCTCCGCCACATAACGGGTTCCCCTGACGCCATATACAGATTCTACAGCCCCGATAATGAGTTCTTGCTATTGGGCGAACTTGTCGGCGGAGAGGTCAAGGCAATCAAGAGTTTTTACTCCTAATGCGGGCAGGGGCGGATTAAAAGTAACAAGTAACAAGTAACAGGTAACATCTCATCTCTATGATGGTATCTCAAAACTCACAGTTTCGTCGTTGCGAGGAGCGAAGCGACGCGGCAATCCAGATTGGAATATCAAATTCGGCGCAAAAAGGACTGGATTGCTTCGCTACGGCTCGCAAAGACGGGGATGTTGAATAGGCACGTAACATCTTTCAACTCTCAACTTTCAACTTTCAACTCCGCTGGAGGTTTTTATATGATTCAAAAGAAGCGCGTTATTGCTTTGGGTTTTTTTGACGGTGTGCATATTGGGCACTCGGCGCTTATGCGCATGGCGCTGGGTGTTGGGATTGAAAAGAACCTTATCCCCTCGGTCATCACTTTTGACACGCACCCGCTTGGGCTAATCAGCGGCGCGCCCATACCGCTCATAAACTCTCCGGAGGACAGGGCGGGGCTTATACACCGCGTCTTTGGAATAGATGATATTATATTTTTGCATTTCGACGCGGAAACCGTCCGTATGCCTTGGGATGCTTTCATTGACCATCTGGCGGACGAGTTTGGCGCTCGGCATCTCGTCGCGGGCTATGATTTTAGATTTGGAAGCGGAGGAGAGGGCAATCGAACGCTTCTGGCGGAAAAATGCCGCGAACTGGATATAGGATGCGACATTGTGCCAGAGGTTAAGTACGACGGCGTCACAAGCAGCTCGTCCTATATACGCGAGCTTATCTCCGAAGGCGACATGGAGCGGGCCAATGCGTTCCTCGGCCATCCGCATGTTTTGACCGACACCGTGCGCTATGGCTACCGCCTCGGAAGGACGCTCGGCACACCGACAGTAAATATGTGCTTTCAAAGCGGCGTGCTGATACCTGCTTTCGGCGTCTACGCGACAAAGGCATACCTAGGCGACGGCGCTGCACGGCTCGGCGTCACGAACATCGGCGTCAGGCCAACGGTCGGCGAGGGTTCCGCGCAGATAACGGCGGAGACGCATATCTTGGATTATCAGGGCAACCTCTATGGTCGTCAGGTTCGCATAGAGTTTTATAACCGCCTGCGCCCGGAAATCAAGTTCGACGGTATCGAGGAACTCAAAGCACAAATCCAGCGCGACTGCAACTCGGCGAGGGATTACTTCAGGGAACAGGGGTCAGGAGACGAGGGACACGAAGTAGCTTATTATTTTTTATAGTTCCTGCAAGTTAAGTTGCTAATAATAATGAAAGGATAATGTAACATGAGCGTTCAAAAGTATCCGCATCTTTTCAAGCCGCTGAAGGTAAAAGGCACGCTGTTCAAGAACCGCATATTCTCCGCGCCGCAAGGGTATTATAACGTGGGTCCGAACGGTTATCCCAATGCGGACGCCGCCGCGTATTTTGAAGCCAAAGCCCGAGGAGGTATGGCTTCGGTCTGCATCGGCGACTGCATCGTACACAGACAGACCGGCATGAACTCCGCTTCGGTGCCGCCCTTGGACGACCCTGCCTCCAGAGCGGGACTCGCGGCGCTCGCCAGCGCAATCTCGCGTCACGGCAGCATAGCCTCCGCCGAGCTGCAGCACGGCGGCATGTACGCAACCGGCGTGCGTCTGGCGGGAAGGCCGCTGTATGGGCCTTCGGCAATCAAGAACGGACGCAGCGGCGAAGTTCTCGAAATGCCGGAAGACATCATCTACGAGATAGTCGAGGCATATGGAAACGCGGCTGCTTACGTAAAGAGCCTCGGGTTCGGCATGGTCACGATTCACGGCGGTCATGGCTGGCTCTTGCATCAGTTCATGTCCTCCAGCTTGAATCATCGCGATGACAAGTGGGGCGGCAGCATTGAAAACCGTATGCGTTTCCCGCTTGCCGTCGTGGAAGCGATACGCCGCGCCGTCGGTCCGTCTTTTCCAATCGAGTACCGCATGAGCGGCGCCGAGCATACTGATGAGCGCGGTTACGGCATCGACGAGGGCGTGCGGTTTGCCAAGGCGCTGGACGGTCATGTGGACATAATCCATGTGTCTGCGGGAAGCCATGAAGTTCAAGCATCGATAACCTATTCACATCCCAGCATGTTCCTCGAAGACGGCGTTAACTCAAAATATGCCGCCGAAATAAAAAAGCATGTGAGTTCCTACGTCGCGACTGTCGGCTCTTTCTCAAATCCCGGCCATATGGAGGAGACGCTGGCTTCGGGCGTAGCTGATATTATCGAAATAGCGCGGCAATCCCTCGCCGACCCGAATCTGCCGATCAAAGCGCGCACCGGCCGCGAGGACGAGATATTGGAGTGTCTCCGCTGTATGCAATGCTACAGGACCGGCACAAGGCTCCGCTCCCATTATTGCTCGATCAACCCCACCACAAGCCGCGAACGCGAAGTCCTGATGGCGCCCGCACCGCGCAGCAGCAAGACCGTCCTTGTCGCCGGCGGCGGCATAGCAGGGATGCAGGCGGCGCTCACGGCAGCGGATCGCGGGCATAAGGTCATCCTATGTGAGAAGAGTTCCCGGCTTGGGGGCGTGCTATTGTGCGAGGAAAACGTGCCGTTCAAAAGGCATCTTGCCGGCTATCTTTCGCGCCAAGCGCTGCTTATTTCCAGAGCCGCTATCGATGTGCGCCTAAACACGGAAGTGACTGCGGAGTACGCAAAGTCGCTAAAGCCCGACGTCATAGTCGCCGCGCTAGGCTCGCGGTCGTTGAAGCCCGCTATTCCCGGTATCGACGGGGCAAATGTCATGAGCGCGGTAGATGCTTATATGAACCCTGAAAAAGTAGGGAAAAAGGTCGTCGTCCTGGGCGGCGGTCTGGTCGGGATAGAATTAGCCATATATATGAGCATGTTTGGGCGCGATGCGGCGATAATTGAGCGCGAAGACAAGCTCACGACGGAAGAGGTTCTTCACACCGTTGCGCTTATGACGCAGATAGACAAGCTCGGCATCGATGTGCGCCTGTCCACGAATGTTACAAAAATAACGGACGCCGGTGTCATCGCCGAGGGAACCGGCAGCGATCAGGAATTTGCCGCCGACACGGTAGTGTATGCAACAGGCCAAGCGCCACTGATCGACGAAGCCATCGCCTTGCACGACTGTGCCGATGAGTTCCACCAAGTAGGAGACTGCGTAGCGCCAAAAACCATAATGAACGCCACCCACAAAGCTTTCGCCGCAGCTTATGACATCGGTGTTATATAATAAAAAAAATGCTTGTAATGCGCTTGCCGTTATGCTATATTACGTTTTATCGGGGTGTGGCGCAGATGGTAGCGTGCTTGAATGGGGTTCAAGAGGCCCCGAGTTCGAATCTCGGCACTCCGACCAAGGGAAACACTGCAATTGCAACGATTGCAGTGTTTTTCTCTTTTCCCGAACTCCTGCAAAACATGGAAAAGTGTATCAAAATATCAGAAATTTCCCGAAAAAATCAGCTCACTTTGCCTTGCTTGCGCAAACGTATGCTGATATAATGTCGAATATCATAATAAACCGATAGATAAGTACTTGGAGGAAGCTATATGTATTGTATAAAAAAAATCACCGACGACTTGACGTGGGTCGGCGCTAATGACAGGCGGCTGGCTATGTTTGAAGGCGTCTACTCCGTGCCGAACGGCGTGTCGTACAACTCCTATCTCTTGAGCGATGAGAAAACCGTGCTGTTTGACACCGTGGACAAAGCGGTGCGCCAAAGATTTCTGGAAAACGTGGCGTATGCGCTCGGGGACAAGACGCTTGACTATATCATCGTGCAGCACGTTGAGCCAGACCATTCCGCCGCGCTTCAGGAATTGACATGCCTATACCCTGACGCAAAAATCGTCTGCAACGACAAAATACTTGCCTTCCTCGAGCAATTCTTCGACTTTGACATACGTTCACGCGCCCACATCGTCAAAGAAAACGATACCCTGAATACAGGGAAGCACGAACTGCATTTCGTAATGGCGCCAATGGTGCATTGGCCCGAGGTCATGGTCACCTACGACTCCACCGATAAAATCCTCTTTTCCGCAGACGCATTCGGTAGCTTCGGCGCACTCAACGGCGCACTGTTTGCCGACGAGGTGGACTTCGCAAAAGACTACATGGGCGAGGCAAGGCGCTACTACGCGAACATCGTGGGAAAATACGGATCCCAAGTGAGCATGCTGCTTGGAAAAGCATCAAAGCTCGCTATTGAGATGATATGCCCGCTTCATGGCTTTGTATGGCGCAAGAGCATAAACGATATTCTGTCGAAATACGTGCTTTGGAGCAGCTATGAGCCGGAAGAGCACGGGGTAATGATCGCCTACGCATCCGTCTACGGCAACACGGAGAACGCGGCGGAAATACTTGCATGCAAACTGCGGGACAAAGGGCTGAAGACGGCAATGTTCGACGTATCCGTCACGCCTGCATCCGAAATAATATCGGAAGCGTTCAGGTGGAGCCACTTGGTTTTCGCCTCCACAACATACAACGCCGGAATCTTCGTGACGATGGAAGCGCTGATACACGACCTCGTCGCGCATAACATCCAAAACCGCACTGTCGCAATAATCGAAAACGGCTCATGGGCGCCGACAAGCGGCGGGCTTATCCGCGGGAGCCTTGAAAAATGCAAAAACATCGACATCCTCGACGCGGGTCTCAGCATAAAGTCGAGCCTCAAAGCGCCGCAGCTCTCCGAAATAGATTTCATGGCTGACACGATAGCAGCTTCCTTCCCCGCCGCGCAGACATCACCCGCCTCGGCGCAAGCCGCTCCCGACAATGCCATCGACGCATCGACGATGTTCAAACTATCTTACGGCCTTTTCGTATTGACAGCAAAAGACGGCGACAAAGACAACGGCTGCATAATAAACACTGTCACGCAAATAACAGTTACACCGAACAGAATCACGATAGCTGTCAACAAATTGAACTTTACCCACGATATGATTATGAAAACAGGCGCATTCAACGTCTCCATCCTGTCGGAGAGCGTGCCTTTCCGCATTTTCGAGCAGTTCGGATTCAAAAGCGGGAAAGACACTGACAAATTCGCCGAGAGCGCATATGACGAGCGGACTGCAAATGGCATCCGATATATACCCGAACATGCAAACGGCGTGATATCAGCCGTTGTCGCAGAGAGCCTCGACTACGGCACCCATACGCTATTCGTGGCGGATGTCGTGCAAGCCTTTATCCTGTCGGGCGAGAGAAGCGTAACATACCAGTATTATTTCGACAACATAAAGCCCAGCCCGCAGCCCCCGCAGGAAAAAAAAGAAGGCTATGTCTGCAAAATCTGCGGTTACATATACGAAGGCAGCGTCCTGCCTGACGACTTCATCTGCCCCATATGCAAACACGGCGCAGAAGACTTCGAGAAACTTTGATTTAGAGGTGATATCATGGAAACAGCAAGAAAACTGGAAGAACATTATACCTACGCAGACTACTGCACATGGCCGGAAGACGAGCGCTGGGAACTAATTAACGGCGTGGCATATGCCATGGCAACGCCGACGGAGGCGCATCAGCATATCAGCATTGCTATTTCAACCGGGCTTTTCAGCTTTCTTCGCGGCAAACCTTGTCGGGTATATGCTGCACCGTTTTCCGTCAGGCTAAACGCCGATGCCGGCGACGACACCGTTGTTGAACCGGATATTCTCGTCGTCTGCGACGAAAAAAAACTGGAGGGCGGAAAAGGCGTTGTCGGCGCTCCCGACTTAATCGTTGAGATTCTGTCTCCATCGACCGCAAAGCATGACAGAATAGTTAAGTTCGACCTATATCTGCACTCAGGCGTACGCGAGTACTGGATCGTAGACCCCGACAGCAAGACCGTCTCTGCCCACGTGCTGGACAATGGGCGATACTATATCACCCGCTACGCCGAAACAGACACCGCACCCGTCCACATACTCGAAGGCTGCACGATTGACCTGGCAGAGGTGTTTGAAGGATTGCCTGATAACACATGATCATATAGAGTGGAGTGATATCATGGAAACAGCAAGAAAACTGGAAGAACACTATACCTACGCGGACTACTGCACATGGCCGGAAGACGAGCGCTGGGAACTGATTGACGGCGTGGCATATGCAATGGCAACGCCAACGGTGGCGAATCAGCGTCTCAGCAAGAAGATTTTCAGACAGTTTGACGTATTTCTGCAAGGCAAGTCGTGCGAGGCGTTTTACGCCCCACTCTCCGTCAGGCTAAACGCCGATGCTGGCGACGATACCGTTGTTGAGCCGGATATTCTCGTCGTCTGCGACGAAAAAAAGCTTGAGGACGGAAAAGGCGTGGTCGGCGCTCCCGATTTAATCGTTGAGATTCTGTCTCCATCGAATGTGAAGCATGACACTTTCAGGAAGTTTACATTATATCAGAAGTCTGGCGTCCGTGAGTACTGGATCGTAGACCCCGAAGTGAAGACACTAATGGTGTATCTGTTGCACGGCGGCAAATATCTCGCATCAGCATACGACGAGAGCGATACTGCTGTACCCGTCCACATACTCGAAGGCTGCACGATTGACTTGGCAGAGGTGTTTGAAGGAATTTAACTCAAACTCACTCAAAAACAGCAGACTTTCTACTAAAGTAACACCTAATTTTAGCCGATATTATTATTGAAGTGGTGATTATTCAAGTTTAAGTGTTAAAGAATAGACATCGCCGGTCGGCAGTCAACATTTTTTGATGCAAAATCAGCAAAACAGCTTGAATCGCGCTCTTCGATGTAGTATAATTACATGAGTGGGCCACAGCCCGCTTGCGGTTGTAGGTCGCGTTAAATTGGTTGTAATTCTGTTTACATTGCAGAATCAACATAAATTTCGATGAATGGTGTAGAGCAAAACGGCACGGCATGAAAGGAGGAATGTCTGTAGCAAAATGGAAAAGGAATTGCAGGGAAGCAAAATAAAACCCATCCACATCATGCTCTTCGGGGCGGGCACGATAGCCATAATGGCGATAACAACGGCATACGTGCTATGGCTTGGAAGCGCGAACAGCCAAGCGGAGCTGGTCTCAAGACCAAGGCCGGCGATAACGGTACCGGCGGCGGGAGGGCGCAGCACCGTTGTAAGCGAAGGGAACGTGGATGAAATCAGGGGGCGGCTCGGCTCGCCGATCGAGGACGGATACTACGAAACACGGATGAACGTCAACTGGTCGTTCCCGTCGGTCGGAGAACCATCGACCAACGCATACGTCGAGAACTCGCCCAACAACACCCGAACGGTGTACTTCGACCTCACTCTCGCGGAAACAGGCGAACTAATCTACTCGTCACCATTCATACCCGTGGGCGCAAAGCTCGAGGGATTCGCACTGGATGCCCACGTACCCGCAGGAGAGCACAGCGGGACAGTCACCTACCACTTGGTAGACGACGACCACCAGGAAATCACGACGGTCTCAGTTGCCGTCACGCTGAATATCTTGGAGTAATGGAAGAATCGACAGCTATAGGATGATATGCAAATATGAGAAAACCACTTACAATCATCATAATGCTCACGCTTGCAATCTGCCTATGCGCGGGAACGCCCGCGATGATGGCGGAAGGCACGAGCGTGACGGGAGCCGGCGACGCGGTGTACGTAGACCTCGATATATTCGACGTGATACTGCCGACGGCCGGAAGCCTAGACTTCTTCCTCGACCCGCAAGGGCTGCTCTCGCTCGAGTCTGGCCAAAGCGTCCCCATCGAAGAACTACAGGGCGGCCGGATCGTCCACATGAGCGACGCGAGAATCATTAGCAATTCCGCATATTCCGTCAAGGTGTCCATAGAACTCCGGGTAACCAGCGCAAGCGGAGATCATGAGGACGGAGCGGTCGCGACGTTCATGGAGTTTTTGGACGATGAAGACGCGACAATCGCATCTGTCGAGCCCGAAGGCGGCACGGCAAACAACATACTGTTATACGCAATACCCTCGGCAACGAACCTGCCAAATCACGAAGAGCCGTTTGTCCCCTCGGAAACCGGCTACATCATCCAGGCGGAGCCAAGATCGCTCGAGTTCATACTCCCCGCCGCGATATACACTGTCGGCATCGATTCCGACGACATGGTAGCGTCCTCGCCGATACCCGGCACGGGGAACGGTGTGGCACTCCGATTCGGGGGCTATGTGAACACAAACGCTGACTGGAGCGACTTCAGGGCGGAAACAGGCCCCTCCACCGTCACAGTGTACGCGACATACACCCTCACAAGGGCGGACATCGAAGACCTCGAAGCACCGAGAGCGGAAGGCATCCCGAACATGCTTGCCCCGGAACCTGAGAACGCGGTGGGGGCGAGGTAGGAGTTAGGCGTTGGGAGTTGGGATACGGGGGACGGAAGTCTTGTCTTAACTTATGGTGCAGTTGACGAACTAACTACTAAAGCATCTATGCAGAGCTTGGAGGCTACGAAAATGGCAAAGGAACAGAAAAGCAAAAACCCGAATGGCTCAAAGCGCGTCAGATATGCATTGCTGTCGATTCTCGGCGCGGCGGTACTGGTGGCCGCAACGGTGTTCGTAGTCCTCTGGCTAGTGGGAGATACGGGTGAACCGGAAGTGGTCGAAAGGTATGTGCAAGACAGACCAGTACTGCCAACGGGCGGACGCGGAACCGTCATCACGGAGGAGAATCTCGATGAGGTTCGCGACGAAATATCAAGACCAATTGAAGACGCGTCTTACGCCGCTGTCATGAGTGTCGAATGGACGTTCGAAAGATGGGACATCCCCTCAAGGGACGCTCACGTCGAAAACTCAACCAGGAACACTCGCACAGTGTACTTCGATGTCTTTCTTGACGGGACAAATGAGCTGATCTATTCCTCGCCATACATACCTGTAGGGGCAAAGCTTGACGGTATCGCACTTGACACCGAAGTTCCCGCCGGTAGCTATACCGCAACAGTTGTCTATTTTCTGGTGGACGATGATTACGAGGTGCTAACGGACGTCTCGGTGATGATTTGGCTGAACATATTGGGATAACACCCAGAAAAATAAAAAGGAGTTTATAAAGAATGAAAAGGAAAATTCTCGCAATAGTTTTAGCGGCAGTGATGATGCTGTCCATGACCTCGTTTACGGCGCTGGCGAGCGGTGACAAAGCAGAGGCCGAATTGTTGGGCGTTAACACAAAAATCTTAGATGTAGAGCTTCCAACTGCTGAAAACTTTAAGTTTTGGCTTGATCCGCAAGGTTTATTAGGGGTGGCGACAGAAACCTCTGCATCATTGAGTAGTTTGGGGGATCACGCGGGAAAGATTATTTTTCCGAGTGATTATGCACCAACTATCGTCAACTATAGCTCATTCGCAGTCGATGTGGGCGTGGCGATAGGTATAACGGGAGATGCAACCCCTGTGTCAACCTTTACAAGCGCCACGGGTACAACGACAAGTCTTATCATAGAAGCATTTCATAATGGTAGAAACGCCGTAGATAATACGACCGGTACAGAAACATCGGTTGTGGCAGATACGACCGCTACCTCGACCGCGATAACGGCCACGAGTACATCGGGCAACTATCTTAGTTATTGGCTTGATGAGGCAAACTTCGTGGTTACAAACAATAACACCGTCGAAATTGGGGAAGATGGGTTCGACATAGCCAAGTATACGTTCGATTTGGATGAGGACAATCCCACTTTGAACGGCGCTCAGTTCGTGCTATCTGGCGAAATGAACGTTGCAACAGACACCAGTTGGAGCGCTTTCATGGGAAGTCCGTCTAGTATGAAAGTGGGATTAGAGGTCAAGTATGCGTATAAAACAGCAAGTGTGACAGTCAAGGATGATGTGGGTATTGGTGACGGTCTCTTTGCTTTTGTGGAGTACGTAACTGATAAGTCTCT
>Ga0099364_10006797_pt1 | contig 16564 bp, 15 predicted proteins | sample TergutTh196P3_FD_73070 | JGI IMG/M metagenome (GOLD analysis project Ga0099364, IMG submission 73070) | Microcerotermes parvus P3 segment gut microbial communities from Pointe-Noire, Republic of the Congo - Th196 P3 | ecosystem: Host-associated > Arthropoda: Insects > Digestive system > Gut ... | reverse complement strand
GGGCGTTTTTAAAATCTTTCAAAAGCCTGTTTCGCTGCAAGACAGCCTTATTATACTGAAGCGCGGACTCAAGATAAACGGCGTCATACTGACTGATAATCTTATTCATAAACTTGCGTCGTTCTTCGCTCCCTTCGGTAATCAACGAGCAGTCGGCAGGCGAAATCATAACCACCGGATAACGCCCAATATGGTCGGACAGTTTTTGGTACTCTTTTCCATTACGCTTCATCGTTTTTTGCTTTTGTTTCTGAAAAGCGCAATAAATCTGATCTGCATCGCCGCTCTTTATCGTTTCGCCTTGAATAATGAAATAGTCTTCGCCATGACGAATGCTGATATTGTCAATATTGTTAAAAAAACTTTTCGCCAGCGACAGGTAATGAATCGCATCTAATATATTTGTTTTCCCAACCCCGTTTGCCCCGACAAGACAATTAATCTTCGCTGAAAATTCAATTTCAACAAGTTCGTAGTTTTTAAAATTGTTAAGTATCAGCTTTTTAAGGTGCATCGAAAATAATTATTTAATAGTTTTTCAATAAACTTGCCTATTTAGTGTCGCTGTTTCTGTGGGGACACCATTACACCAACCGAAATTGCGAACAAACCCGCCGACATTATAACCACACAGGGTATAACAGTCTATAATATACCATTTTCCCGACGCCATTTTCTGCCTAATGGCGTGAAATACCAAACTATAAAAAACCAAGTATGTTATAATAGTTATAGACACAAAAATTGCTTCCATTATTTATCCTCCTTTATTTTGCTTAATGGGCACTTCTAAATTAGTTTTTCACATTTTGATTTTTACAAATAGCCGAAGTCCATTAAAAACACTCCAAAGTAAATCAATATTTTTGTACCAAACAACATTTTCGTCCGACATCTATCTGTGATTTAACACTGTTGGTTTTAGATAATGCAAGATATTATATATTTAGAAGAGCTTATACAGAACGTAGGTTATTACCTGAGAAATGTTGATGAAGGAAAAAACAAAATGCTGGTAATTAACGCTCTGAAAACAAAAATAGTCGCACGTATGTTCACTGTAATAAAAAGGAATAAATTTTATGCTCCTATTTACATCAAAAAAACGGGTGTAATCATAAGAACATTAACCACTAAGAGAAGGCGGGCTTTTCAGACCGAAATTACTTCTCGTATTTCGGGAACCTCTTTCCTGATAACCTGTTCCACGCCGCCTTTAAGCGTTTGCATACTATGGGGGCAGCCATGACATGCGCCGGTTAATTTAACTTTAACCGTCATATCGTCAGTAACTTCAATAAGCGTTATGTCGCCGCCGTCCGATTGCAAGTAAGGTCTGATTTTTTCGAGCGCTTTTGAAACGCGTTCAGTAAGATTGTCGTTTGTCATATTTTAAAGTTTATTTTTAATTAAATGGATTACAAATTTACTGAAATTTCGACAGACTGCAAAGAAAAAAATAAAATGCTTTTTTTACATATCGAAATATCTTTTATCTGCTCATTCAAAAACTGTTTTATGTTCAGAGTAAATACATAAATTTTGAGAGTATTACTCCCTCAAAAAAACGCGCCTAACCCTACTCGACACTGAAGTTAGTATCTCATAAGGAATGGTTTCGCACGTTTCGGCAACCTCGTTAATCGAAATGTTGTCGCCAAAAATCTCAGCTTCATCGCCAACTTCGGCTCCAATGCCGGTAACGTCTGCCATACACATATCCATACAAACATTTCCGACAATGGGAACTCTCGTGCCTTTTATAAATAATACTCCCCGCCGATTGCCCATTTTTCTTTTCAAACCATCGGCGTAGCCAACAGGCAATATCGCAATTTCTCTATCGTTTTCAGACACATCGGCGCATTCGTAGCCGACAGGCTCGCTACCTTTCACGGTTTTTATCTGCGAAATAATGGAGCTGAACCGGCTTACAGGTTTCAGAGCTATTCCTGCAAAAGTTCCGGCTCCGTATATGCCGATTCCGGGTCTTACCATATCAAACTGATACTGCGGCATACGCGCAATACCCGAAGAATTGAGAATATGTTTCATAAAAGAATAGCCCGTAGCGGAATGCAGCTTTGAACACGCCGACAAAAAAACATCTGCCTGATTTTTACTGAAATTATCCAAATTGGGGTTGCCGCTGCCGGCAAGATGCGAAAAAACCGAAACAACTTTAATACACTCTTTCCCTTTAATTTTTTCGGCAAGGTCGTCAATCTCATCAGGCAAAAAACCAAGTCGGCGCATTCCGGTATCAATCTTAATGTGAACAGGATAGCCTGTCAGTCCTTGCTTTTCGGCGATTGATACAAACGCGGCAAACGATTCGGCGCTGTAAAGGTCGGGTTCAAGCGCATGTTTAATAATTAAATCAAAAACCGAAGGGTCTGGGTTCAATACTATTATCGGCAAAGCGACTCCGGTGGCGCGTAACTCAATTCCTTCGTCCACGCAAGCCACTGCAAGATAATTTATTCCATGCGATTCAAGAAATAAAGCCACATCTGCGGCTCCTGCCCCGTATGCAAACGCTTTGACCATTGCCATAATTTTAGTTTCTGGAGCAAGAAATTTTCTTAACTCATTAATATTATGCAATATAGCATCAAGGTTTATTTCAAGTTTAGTTTGATGAACTTGACCGGTTTTTGCAATATTTGACGATAAAAGTTTCATCTATTCTTTGTTTGAAGCATTATTATAACACACACGGCACAAAGGTTCATAAAGACTTTTTTCGCCCAGTAGCACAACTCTATCCTCACCGGTTTTTCTGAAAGAGAATTGAGCCAGACTGCCGCACCTCACGCAAATAGCGTGCACCTTGGTAATCTGGTCGGCAATTGCCATTAATCCGGGCATAGCGCCAAAAGGCTTACCCGAAAAATCCATGTCAAGCCCCGCGACAATCACTCTGATTCCCGAATCGGCAAGCCGGTTGCAGACATCAATAATTGAGGCGTCAAAAAACTGAGCTTCGTCAATAGCCACAACATCTGCGTCTGCCGCAAGAAGCAATATTGACGAAGCATTATCTATGGGAGTTGAAGTTATCGACCTCTCATCGTGCGAAACTACAAGAGCCTCAGAGTAACGTTTATCTAAAGCCGGTTTGAAAATAACAACCTTCAGTCCTGCAAACTGCGCCCTTCGCAACCGCCGCAAAAGTTCTTCGGTTTTGCCCGAAAACATTGAGCCTGTTATAACTTCAACAGCGCCTCGTTTAACTCCCGCATGTATATTCTCCAAAAAATCCATCTATACCTGTCTCTCCAAACGGCTTAAAACAATGCGGCGCAAGGTACGAAAAAAAATCCGCAAGGGGTCTTTTTTTGCAGACGTATTTGAGATTGAGGATTTTTTTTATTATCTTTGCATATTAAACAATATATCACATTATGAACTTAACTGACGATTTTGGAAAATATGCAAGGAGCAGATACGGTATAAGCAGCCTAACCTTACATAAATACAGCTCAATAACAGGAAGTTATATATCGCCGACAATCATTGAGGAGAGGCAACTCAACGTGGCTTCGATGGACGTTTTTTCGCGCCTCATGATGGACAGGATTATATTTATCGGATTGCCGATTGACGACTATGTTGCAAATATTATTCAGGCGCAGCTGCTTTATCTCGATTCTGCCGATCAGGGAAAAGATATACAAATATATTTCAATACCCCCGGAGGTTCCGTCAGCGCGGGGCTTGGCATTTACGACACGATGCAATACATATCCGCCGATGTGGCTACGATATGCACCGGAATGGCTGCCTCAATGGGAGCGATTTTGCTTACCGCCGGCGCTAAAGGGAAGAGATCGGCTCTGAAACACTCCAGAATCATGATCCACCAGCCAATGGGAGGCGCTGAAGGAAAAGCTTCGGATATAGAGATAACCGTAAAAGAGATAATGAAACTTAAAAAGGAGCTTTACGAGATATTGGCTTTGCACACCGGAAATTCGTATGAAAAGGTTGAAAAAGACGCTGATAGAGATTATTGGATGACGTCTCAAGAAGCGAAAGATTACGGAATGATTGACGAAATACTTCATAAAAACCAAAAGTAACCGAGATGGATAAATGTTCTTTTTGCGGCAGAACCAGAAAAGAGACGAAAATTCTTATAGCAGGACTTGAGAGCTATATTTGCGACAATTGTATAGAGCAGGCTAACAACATCTTAGTTGAAGAATTCGGCTCAAAGACAAATAAAGTGTTCGATGCCGTCAATCTTCTAAAGCCTTCTGAAATAAAGAATTTCCTCGATCAATATGTTATTGGTCAGGATATGGCGAAAAAAATAATTTCGGTTGCGGTTTACAACCACTACAAACGACTGATGCAAAAGCCCGATAATGAAGATGTTGAAATAGAAAAGTCGAACATTATCCTTGTAGGCGAAACAGGTACGGGCAAAACCCTTTTGGCGAAAACCGTGGCAAAAATGCTGCATGTTCCTTTTGCGATTGTCGATGCAACGGTGCTTACCGAAGCGGGTTATGTGGGCGAAGATATTGAAAGCCTGCTGACAAGGTTGCTTCAAAACGCCGATTATGACGTAAAAGCCGCCGAGAGAGGCATTGTATTCATTGATGAAATTGATAAAATTGCCCGCAAAGGCGACAATCCCTCCATTACAAGAGATGTTTCGGGCGAAGGAGTTCAACAGGGGCTATTGAAACTTCTCGAAGGCTCGGTCGTAAATGTTCCCCCGCAGGGCGGTCGCAAGCACCCCGAACAAAAATTGATACCGATTGACACAAAAAATATTCTTTTTATATGCGGAGGCGCTTTTGAAGGCATAGACAGAAAAATTGCCAACAGGCTTAACACGCAGGTTATCGGTTTCGGTGCATCAAAACAGAGAGAAAAAGTTGACAAGGACAATTTGCTTCAGTATATTGCCCCGCAGGATTTACGCGCTTACGGACTGATTCCCGAAATAATAGGCAGGCTGCCTGTGGTTACTCATCTTAATCCGCTCGACAAAGAGGCTCTCAGAGCAATTCTTACCGAACCGAAAAACGCGCTTGTAAAACAGTATGCCAAACTTTTCAAGATGGACGGCATAAGTCTCACATTCAGCGAAGAAGCGCTTGACTATATTGTTGATAAAGCCGTAGAGTTCAAGTTGGGAGCGAGAGGATTGCGTTCAATATGCGAAGCCATTATGCTCGATGCCATGTTTGAAATGCCGTCTGAAAATTCGAATGAACTTACAGTTTCTGCCGAGTATGCAGCCCATAAAATGCAACGAATTAATCTTACAATACTTAGGGCTTCTTAGCGTATCAACTCAATCGAAAAATATGAAAGGTAAAAAATGGAATTTTGTTTACTATATTGAAAATTTTGCAAGATACATTTACCCTAAGTTTTTATGCAGGTTTACGACAAACCGTATTTTGTCAAAGGCGGAGAAAAGAGAAGACTTTGATTATATATTAGACAGAGTAAATTATTATAATAAGTTAGAGAACAACTTCTCTCTTGATAATGACGGAATTAAGATAAAAAACTTTAAGTTTTTTTCCAAAATAAAAGGACCCAGCGCTTACTTTTTTGACACATACGAATATATACGGTTCTTTCCTGTTGCCAATAAGTTTTCTTTTGAATTTGGTGATGTAACGCATGTTCCTTCGGTTCCTTCCATTGTTAAAAGCAGACCTGTTGCCGGCGACAATAAAAATTCAGTTGTTTTGAATTTAGATAAGCGGCGTCACTTTGTGTTTTTAGAAGACAAAATACCGTTCGGAAAAAAGGATAATAAAATCATATTCTATGGGTTAATAAATGGAAAACCACATAGAATAAATTTTATGGAAAAATATTTTGGACATACGGAATGTATCTGCGGAGCAGTTGATAGTAACAAATCTGTTCCCAAAGAATGGATTGCTAAAAAGATTAGCTTAAGAAAGCATTTGATACATAAATTCATACTTGCGTTGGAAGGCAATGATGTTGCCTCTAATCTTAAATGGATCATGTCTTCAAACAGCCTTGCCGTTATGCCCAAGCCCAAATATGAAACATGGTTTATGGAAGGGCGGCTTATTCCCAACTTTCATTATGTTGAAATTAAGGACGATTACTCCGACCTTATAGAACGCATGAATTATTATATTGAAAATCCTGCCGAAGCGGAAAAAATAATAAAAAATGCGAACGAATATATTTCTCAATTCAAAAACAAAAAACGCGAAAAAATCATCTCTTTAATGGTTTTGCAGAAGTATTTCAGTAAAATTCGGAAATCGTCATAATCTACTAAACCGCCTATCTACGCTCATAGACAACATATTTATAAGGTATGTCATTGGTTTCGTTTTTCGGAAAATCTTCTTCGCTTACTGTTTTCCAAACTGTCATGTCAATTGGCGGGAAAAATATGTCGGCAGGCGCATTTCTGCGGACGTGAGTGATATAAAGACGGTCTGCCAAAGGCATAAATTGCCTGTAAACGCTTCCGCCGCCAATAATAAAAGCCTCTTCTTCGGCAGAACATTTATTTAACGTATCTTCAATCGAATAGACCGTCAGCGCTCCTTCAATTTGCTCATGCGGCAAGTCGGTAAGCACAATATTTGTTCTTCCCGGAAGCGGACGAATCGGCAACGACTCCCATGTTTTTTTGCCCATTATCACAGCTTTCCCGACAGTAAGCCGTTTAAACCGCTTAAGGTCTTCGGAAATGCGCCACAACAACTCATTATCTTTACCAATACCCCAATCGTCCGAAACTGCTACAATAATTGATACCATGTTTTATAGTTTTTTGCATTAAACGGCTATATCCCCCTTAATATGAGGGTGAGCGTTATAATCTGTCAGCGTAAAATCTTCATATTTAAAATCGTCAATGCCGGTAATTGCAGGATTAATAACCATTGTCGGAAGCGTTAAAGGCTCGCGCGTAAGTTGAGTTTTAACCTGCTCAATATGATTAAGATATATATGTGCATCGCCAAGCGTATGGATAAACTCGCCCGCTTTAAGGCTTGTAACCTGAGCTATCATCAGCGTCAAAAGCGCGTATGACGCTATGTTAAAAGGCACTCCAAGAAAAATATCGGCGCTTCTTTGATACAATTGGCAGGAAAGCCGACCATTGGCGACATAAAACTGGAAAAGAACATGGCAGGGAGGGAGCGCCATATTATCAATTTCCCCAACATTCCATGCGCTGACTATATGTCTTCGCGAGTCGGGAGATTTTTTAATTGAGTCTATAACTTCCGCCAACTGGTCGGTTTTTTTACCACCGTTTGCAGTCCATGCCCGCCACTGGCTGCCGTAAACAGGTCCCAGATTGCCGGCGGCGTCAGCCCATTCGTTCCAGATTTTTACTCCGTTGTCGGTAAGATATTTTGTGTTGGTATTGCCCGAAATAAACCAAAGAAGCTCGTGAATAATAGATTTCAAATGAAGTTTCTTGGTGGTTAAGAGAGGAAAACCATTGTCGAGATTAAACCTCATCTGGTAGCCGAACACGCTGATTGTGCCGGTGCCGGTTCTGTCGGTTTTCTCTGTGCCGTTTTTTAGAGTATAATCAAGTAAATCAAGGTATTGTTTCATTATTCTTTCTTTTTTCGCCTTTCCAGCTCATCGCGAACTACTGCGGCTTTTTCATAATCTTCCGTTTTTACGGCTTCATCAATCATTTTAGACAGTTCGTCATTTGAATAGCCGCCGTATTTTGTATTTCCATGCTTATCATCAGAAACCGTGTTGGTTAAAAGATTTATGGTAATGCCGGCTTTGTCAAGTATATCTTCGGTTATATAAATAGGGCAACCAAACCTGAGGGCAAGGGCAATGGCGTCTGAGGTGCGCCCTTCAATCAATATCTCTTTCTCGCCGTTATTGCACACCAGCGTTGAAAAAAACACTCCTTCTTCCAGCTTATAAATAAAAACTTCAAGCACGGAAATTCCAAATTCGCGAGCAAACAGCAATATCAAGTCGTGAGTCAGCGGTCGCGGCGGAGTAAGATTTTCAAGTTTAACGACAATAGCCTGAGCCTCAAAACCGCCTATGATTATCGGTATTCGCCTGTTTCCATTTTCTTCAGACAGTATCAAAGCGTATGCCCCCGACTGTGTTTGACTGTAGGAAACGCCTATTACTTTTAGCTTAACTTTTTTCATATCAATTTTCGTTCAACCGAAAAAAAACAAATATAAATATATTAACAGAACGCCGCTATTAACCTTAATTTTTTTTATTAACAGTTGGAGCTTGGAAGTTTTTTTAACTAAGAACTCGCAAATTAAATTTTAAAATCTACGTCTATTATTAGGTAATGAAAAAGTGATTGGAACTTGGTAATACATTCGAACCTTTTTCCCTCCACCTCCACCGGGCGTCCACTTAGGAGGACAATCAGCAATTATCCGAAGCGCTTCTTTGTCGAGATCTTTATCAACACTTCTAAGTATTTTAACATTCGCTACTTGTCCTGTTGTATCAATCAAGAATTGACAGAAAACCCTGCCTCGAACATCATAAAATAAAGCCTTTGGAGGATACATTATATTATTCGCTATATATTTTAATAATTCCACTTCGCCTCCTTCAAACGTAGGCATTTGTTCATAAGTTATGAATACACCTACAGGTTCAACAAGCTCAGTCTCAATTGTTGTCAACTCGAAATCGTAATCTGCGTTTTTTATTTCATTTCCGTGTAAATCAGATACATGCCATACTCCAATCATTTCGCCGTTGTTGTAATTGCCAGTATATATTTCGTTGCGATTTTTAAACATAAACATAAAATAGCCGTGTTCAACTTCGGGATTCAGAGATTTATAATATCCTTTCTTTATGACACTTCCGTTAGCCGCGCTGTCAGATACAAAATATAATACGCTATCCGACTCCAACTGCGTTATTTTGCGTATGAAATAGGCTTGCCGTTGGGTAGTCTTTTCCCAATTTCTCGTAAAATATTCATACGAAACATTTTGCGCCAGTGCTAATCCGGACGCAAAAAATAATAGAACAAAAGTTTTTATCAGTTTCATAATTACAAATATGAACAATTATCTGCTTACAAAAGTAATAAAATCGGATAATAACTCAGGGTTAACGCATTTAAATTGCATAATGTTCTGATAATTAAAAAATTATAATTTGGATTTTGGCGATATATTGATTTTGCAACAAGCTAATAATAAAATGATTATAATATTTGAATGTATTGATCCTGACAGGAGTTGGCACAAAGGTTCGTTTTAAAATATCTTTTTGTAACTTGCGCGCAATTTTATGTTATAGGATTTATAATGTAATTGTATGTTGATCAAGCAAGTTGCAATACTGTTTTTTTGTTTAACTATTCCTGCGGGGCTGTTTTCGCAGGGCAGAAACGCATTTTCAGGCGATATTGAGAGTTTCAAAGCCGAACTGATTACGTTTATGGGGCAAAATCTCAGGGCTGAACAGCTTGAGACATTCAACGCTTTTATTGCCGAATGGGACAGCGCATCATTCAGCCTTGAAAATAAGGCTATGATTATGAGCGTTGCAAGCCAGATGTCGTCAAGGGCAATGAGACCTGTTCCGCATTTTATCGACTTTTTCAATACGCTGAATGCGTTTGTGTCATACAGTGGCGAAAATATTTTTAGCGACTGGATAAAAGGTCTTTACGAGGCTTCGAGGCTGCAAAAATATACAAACGACCTTCTAATGCTGTACATAAGAAGTTTTGAACGCATACTCAGTGAAAACATTCTTTTTGAATCGAACAGCGTATCATGGAAAGTCAGCCCCGGCTCGATAAGATTTATCCGCGACACTCTCTATACGGTATCGGTTACAAATACGGTTCTGACATGCTTTTCGCAAAAAGACAGCACGGTGATTCATAACGCTGCCGGACAATACTCGCCTGTTACTCAAATTTTTACAGGAACGCAAGGCATTGTCTTTTGGGAAAAAGCAGGTTTTAGTCGCGATGATGTATCTACCGAGCTGGGCAGTTTTTCGCTTAATCTTACAAGAAATAATTTTACCGTAGATTCAGCTCGATTAAGACATACAACATATTTTCCGGAGCCTGTGTACGGCTCGTTTTCCGACCGAGCGACAAGTTTCAGTTCGCCCGAAAGAATTAACTTTCCGCAATTTCAGACTTATGAAAAAACGTTTATAATCAATAATCTGCACCCGGGCGTTAACTACGAAGGGGGACTTGCGTTTGAGGGCATAAACGTAAAAGGAACGGGTGAAAATTATGCGCCCGCAAAAATAGCGTTATATAAAAATGATACTCTGTATCTTAAAATAGCCTCAATGGAATTTCTGTTTTCCGAAGCAGGTCTTAACAGTCAGGAAGTTGAGATGACCTTATATATTGATAAGGATTCGATTTATCATACAAATGTAGGTTTCTCCTATATTGTAAACAACAGGCAGGTAAACATTTTCAGAACCAACAACCCCATTTCACGAAGCCCTTATTTCAACTCATACCATAATTTGGATATGCAGTTTGAATATCTCTCCTGGAACATGGACGAACCACTGATTACGCTTTCAAGGGCAAGAGGGGCGTCTCTTGGCGAAGCTCTGTTTGAATCGGTATCATATTTCAACAGCAATGATTTTTACAGACTTATGGGGTTTGAAGATCATCACCCGCTTGACAGGCTTCTTGATTTTGCCAAGTGGTATTATTCCGAAACATTTCCGGTACTTGATTTCGCCAAATGGCTGAACAAGCCGAGCGAAATAGTAATAGGCATGTGTATAGACCTGGCAAACAGAGGATTTATATTTTATGACCGAACCAATAACGAAATCACCATAAAACAAAAAACTAAAGACTATCTCAACTCCTTTGCAAAAAAAATCGACTATGACGTAATACGAATTTCAAGTTCTACAAGAGCGCCGCTTGACAACGCCATATTGGACCTTAATAACTACAGACTTACCGTTAACGGAGTGAGAGGCGTTTTGTTGAGCGATTCGCAGCATGTCGCCATATTCCCATACGATGGGCAGTTGGTTCTTGAAAAAAACCGAAGTATGAGTTTTGACGGAGTAGTGGAAGCGGGGCTGTTCACGGTTTACGGCAAAGAGTTTTCATTCGATTATGATACTTTCAAATTACGGCTTCACAAAATAGACTCGCTCAAAATGGCGGTAGAAACCGACCAGCGAGACAGATTCGGAAGACCTATAATAAAGGAAATAGATAACATGATAGAGCTTGGAACTGCCGAAATTTATATCAACGACCCTCAAAACAAGTCGGGATTAATAAGTTATGAACAGTATCCTATATTTAATTCCATCGCTCCGTCATATATCTTTTACGACAAAATACCAAGACTTGAGGGATTATATGCACAGGAGGAGTTTCACTTCAAAATAGACCCTTTTACCTATGAAAATATAGGTCATTACTCCTCTGAAGACATTAATCTTGACGGCGAATTTATCGGAGGCAACATTCTTAAACCCACAAGGCAAATACTGACAATACAGGACGACAACTCGCTGGGATTTAACATGTTTATACCCGAAGAAGGCATTGACGTTTACGATGATAAAGCCCGCCTGTTCAATCAAGTAAATATGAGCAACAGGGGACTGATAGGAAGTGGAATCATTAAACGGCTTACATCGACTGCGGTAGCCGATGAATTTCGCTTTTTCCCCGATTCAATGATTGCCGAAACCCGAACATTTAACATTGAAAAAGATGCGGAGGAATTGTTTCCCGTGCTAAGAAGCGAAGACGCATCGGTAAGATGGCTTACGCAAACAGACGAATGGATAGCAAAAAGCAGACCCGATAAAAAGTTCGACATGTTTGATAACGGAACAACGCTTGACGGGACGATAAACTTAACTCCCGCCAAACTAATGGCTTCAGGAGCGATTGACATGTCGGAGTCAAGAGTTGTCTCAAACCTTTTTAACTTCACGTCAAACGCTATAAGAGCCGATACGTCAGACTATAACCTTGTATCGCGAACAACAAGCGGCTACTCTTTCATTGCCGAAGACGTTAATACAGATATAAATTTTGAAACTCAACTTGCAAATTTCAGGCTGAATACAGGCTCGTCTGTGGTTAAATTCCCTGAGATACAATACATCTGCACCATGACGGATTTTACTTACAACATGCGGCAAAGGATATTAAGCATGGAGCAAAGCGGCAAAGCCGACACTCCCCTCATGACTGCCGAAGAGCTTGTAAGACAATCTTTCGCATCGCTTGACCAGCCCACGTTCTTTTCCACAAACAACCAGAGAGACACTATTGCGTTTTCATCATGGAAAGGAACATATTATCTTGACAATGAAATTATTGAGGCGGAAAACATTAATTATATCCGCATTGCAGACGCGCTTATACAGCCCGACAGCGGGAAAATAACCCTGTCGCGCAGAGCCAGAATAGAGCCTTTGCAAAACGCGGTTATTGCGGTAAACAACAGGCATATTTTACACTCGGCGTCCATAAACATCGAATCGTCAAGAAGATACGGAGGCAACGCTACCTATGATTATTTAGACGAGGATAAAGACATTCAGCAGATAAGATTTTCCGAAATTACAGTCGATACCCTGACGACTACCGCTCGCGGAGCTATTGCTCAAAATCAAAACTTTACATTAAGTCCGGCATTTACTTTCGCCGGCGATGTCTTATTATCTGCCCGAAACGACTTTTTAACATTTACGGGAGCCGCAGGCATAACTCAAAAATGCGATGATTTGGCGTCTAACAGCGTTAAATTCCGCTCGACCATTGATCCCGAGAGGGTGTTGATTCCTGTTGCCGACAGGTCGAGAGATATTAACGATGAGTTAGTCTTCTCGGGGTCGCTGGTTAATTTAGACTCCGCCCACATATACCCCGCATTCCTTTCAATCAAAAAGGCGTGGAACGACAGTCCGCTTGTTGACGCTAACGGCTATCTCTATTTCGAAAAAGAAAACGGAAGATACCTGATAAGCTCTCTGGATAAACTGTCGGATTTAACGCGAAACGGCAACATAGTTATTTACGATAATAATATTTGCGTCATGTCGGGCGAAGGCAAACTTGATTTCGGCGCAAACTACGACCTTGTTACGCTTGAAAGCGCAGGAGCCTATACCCATAATCTCGATTCAAACAATATAAACATTGAGGCGCTACTGGCGGTAGATTTTCATTTTTCAGCAGACGCGCTAAAGATGATGGCTGATGAATTTAGAACGATGCCCACGCTTTCGCCGGTAAATCTGAATACAACCCTCTATTCAAACGGAATGATAGACCTGCTGGGCGTTTCAGTAGCAAATCAGATACAACAGGAACTCGGTCTGTTGGGAACAATTAGAACCCTGCCGAGAGAATTTACGTATAAGCTTCTTTTAAACGATGTTAAACTGTATTGGAACGCCCCAACCGCTTCATTCAGGTCGAAAGGTAAAATAGGAATTGGCTTCATAGGCGAACAGCCTCTAAATGTTTATGTTGACGGTTATGTTGAAATACAAAGAAGGCGAACCGGCGATCTGCTTGACATTTACTTAAAAGCAAATGACAACACGTGGTACTATTTCTCATACTTCAGAGGCACTTTAATGACTCAATCTTCAAATTCGGCATACAACACCCTGATAACCAACATAAGAGTTAACAATCGCAGGCACCCAAACACATCAGCAAGAGTTCCTTACACCTATATGATTGCCGCCGAAGGACGCCTTACAAGTTTTCTACGGCGAATGACCAGCGATAATCCTGATGATTATTAGTTTAAATGCATACTCGTATATTCACCTAAAAAGATTATTTTTGGATATTCAAATTAAAAAAGAGATTAACAATGACATTGATAGATTTTATAAAAGAGTTTCCCGATGAGGCAAGTTGCAAGGTTAAGTTCAAAGAATACCGCGAGCACGTTGGCGTTGTGTGCCCCAAATGCGGCTGCCGTGATCATTACTGGAAACGGGACAAGGAAAGTTATGAGTGCAAGGGATGCAGCTATCGTCAAAGTTTGCGTTCCAACACGGTTATGCACAAGTCGAAGTTACCGTATCGTTACTGGTTTATCTGCATGCACCTGTTAACCTCTACTAAGAAAAGTTTTTCAGCCAAAGAGTTACAGCGCCAATTAGGGCACAAGCGTTATCATCCGATCTGGCACATGTCACACAAGTTGCGTGAAGCAATGGGCAAGCGTGATGGTGAGTATGTGTTAGCAGGTCGTATAGAACTGGACGAAGGATATTTTTCTACCGAGGCGCCCCAAAGCGAGAAAGAAAACCCTTTGAAACGAGGACGCGGCAGTCAAAAGAAAACAAAAGTACTTGTTATGGCAGAGAGCGATTTTGTCGAATCTCTCAAACAGGGACAAAAGCCCCGTCGTGTCGGATACTTAAAAATGAGGGTAATAGAAGATTTGAAGAAAGAAACTATAAACGAGCATGTAGAACAACTTGCCTCAAAAGCTACGGAAATAGACACAGACGATACAACTTCATATGTTGATTTAAAAGAATTTGTGCCAAGACATAACGCCCAAGTGATACCAAAAGAGAAAGTTGGTGAGATTTTGCCGTGGGTACACATTGCCATCAGCAATGCCAAACGGCAACTTTTAAACACTCACCATGACATAAAGCCGGAGTTTTTACAGAAGTATCTTGATGAATTCTGTTACAAGTTTAATCGGCGATATGCAGGAGAAGCCTTGTTTAACATGCTACTCGTTGCATGTGTGAGTTATAAAAATGAATTTAGGTACAAATACGGATAATCATTAAAAATAATTTTTAAACAACCTCTTAGAAAATCTTTTCATAACTTGCGCCGTATTATTTAAACATATAAAAAATGGGAAAAGTTTTGATAATCGGAGCCGGCGGCGTTGGCACGGTGGTAGCTCATAAAATGGCTTCGCTGCCCGATGTATTTACCGACATAATGTTGGCAAGCCGCACAAAATCGAAATGCGATGCTATTGCCGAGCGTATAGGGCAAAACAGAATTAAAACTGCGCAAATTGACGCTGACAATGTTCCTCAATTAGTGAAATTAATCAAGGATTTCAAACCCGAGATTGTGGTTAATGTGGCGTTGCCGTATCAGGATTTGCATATTATGGACGCATGTTTCGAAACAAAAGTCGCGTATCTCGACACCGCAAATTATGAACCGCTTGACGAAGCAAAATTTGAATATAAATGGCAATGGGCATATCACGACAGATACAAAAAAGCCGGTATCACAGCCATTTTGGGATGCGGTTTTGACCCGGGCGTTACCTCAATTTTTACCGCTTATGCAGCAAAACATCATTTTGACGAAATTCATTATCTCGATATTGTTGACTGTAATGCCGGCGACCATGGCAAGCCTTTTGCAACTAATTTTAATCCCGAAATAAATATTCGCGAGGTTACGCAAAAAGGGAAATATTGGGAAAACGGCAAATGGATACTGACGGAGCCTCATCAAATTCATAAAACGCTTAATTACCCGCATATCGGAGCAAAGGGATCATACCTTATATATCATGAAGAACTTGAGTCGCTTGTAAAGAATTTCCCGACCCTCAAACGCGCAAGATTCTGGATGACATTCGGACAGGAATATCTAACCCATTTGCGTGTTATTCAGAATATTGGAATGGCTGGAATAGAGCCGGTAATGTTCGATGGACTGGAGATAATCCCGATACAGTTTCTAAAAGCCGTGCTGCCGAATCCCGGAGAGCTTGGAGAAAATTATACCGGACAAACCTCTATCGGATGCCGAATAAAGGGGATTAAAAACGGAATGGAGAAGACGTATTATATATATAATAACTGCAAGCACGAGTATGCGTATGCCGAAACCGGAACGCAGGGAGTGAGTTATACTACCGGAGTGCCTGCCGCCATAGGCGCAATGATGTATCTGAAAGGGATATGGAAAAAGCCCGGAGTTTTCAATGTTGAAGAGTTTGACCCCGACCCGTTTATGAACGAACTCAACCGTTTGGGACTTCCATGGGTGGAACTGCATGACGTTGATTTGGAGTTGTAACCAGTTGCACATTTTTTTTAACTTGTTTATATTTGCCATAATTTAAATTAAAAAAAGATGAAAAATTACATTTTATTAATTATCACAGCCTGCATATTTTGCTCAGTTGCACAGGCGCAGCTAAACCTCGACCCTGACCCTACTAAATGGTCTGATGCTGATTTGGCTAAATATAATAGTGAACGGGATTTGAAATTTGCGCAGTTAGACTATGACCCTTATAAATGGTCTCCTGATGATCGGGCTGTATATGATAGTGTACAGAATGTTGACATAGCTTTGAATTTTTATGGCAGAATACCGGCGGTGCCGGAGATAGGCGAGGATTTTGCCGATGCTGATTTGTCAGATCCGGACGGAAATACAAAACGCATTGCCGATTATTTGGGTAATAAATATCTGCTTTTACAATTTTGGCATAGATGCCATGCAGTCAGAATGGCTTTGCCCGAGTTGAAAGAGATAGCAGAAAACTACAGCGACAAACTC
>Ga0099364_10006796_pt1 | contig 16566 bp, 16 predicted proteins | sample TergutTh196P3_FD_73070 | JGI IMG/M metagenome (GOLD analysis project Ga0099364, IMG submission 73070) | Microcerotermes parvus P3 segment gut microbial communities from Pointe-Noire, Republic of the Congo - Th196 P3 | ecosystem: Host-associated > Arthropoda: Insects > Digestive system > Gut ... | reverse complement strand
TTTCGTCACGAGGGAGCGCAAGCGCGCCGTGCGGGCAACGCAGGCATATTAGACAATATGTCGAGACGCCCAAACAAGCGCAACGCAGTAGACATACCTGATTGCGCGCCCGCAGTAGAAACCCTATGAATATCCGGGTTAGCCTGTTTCATTTGTCACCGGATTACACCATTGTTCATAAAGAAAGACCGCCGAACAAAAAGATTTCTTCGTCCTTCAAAAATATGTAATACGGAATCGCCTTTTTATCCCGATGATCGGCACTCACTCAAATATTTTCTGTTGTCGTATCAAGCGGCTATTGCGTTTTTATTCACTTGCTCAATAACCGCATCAATCTCGGACTGTACGGTAACCGGCGCAAGCGCCGGCGCTTCTAAAAGCGCGGGGTCAAAAGTGGTTTCTGTGTAATTTTCGCCGTAACAATAAGCGATAAAATCCATGAATACATGTAGGTTATGAAGTACCAGCCTGCTTTTGTCTTTGGTTATATATTTCGGCTCATGGGCGGCGGCGTTGCCAACTCTGCGGATATATTCAAGGCGTTTATGCAAATCTCTGTCAACAACATCTTTGAACTCGTCGCTGTTCATAAGGGAAACCAGCTTTGTATCGTATGGCATGACAAGAGCATCGTCCACGCTGTACATCCATTTTACGGCGACCTCCATCGCCTGACGGCAGCCCAGCACCGACAGCACGGAATTGATGGGGTAGATTTGCTCGGCGGCAATCGCCGTTTCGGCGAAACTGGCGAACTGCGGGTCGGAAAGCAAGAAGTCGAAGTTTGTAGTCATAGAGATTTAATCATTTCTACCGCTTTTATAATCCACTCGGTCGCGCCGTTTAATCTATATCCCGTGAACCCCGCTTCTTTCAAAATATCTGAAACCTCGGCTTCGTTCACATTTAAATTCAACAAATCCTTCAAGCCGCCACGCTCATCGGCAATTTCACGCACATAATCCCAATAAGTCCCCGAATATCCAAACGACGTAGCGCAGGCTTCAGGTTCGGCGACTGCCTTCTTCACCATTTCTTCCGTGTCTTCATAAAACAGGCTGCGCCCGTTGTCGTAAAGCGGATAGAATGATTCTCCGCCGCCGCTCATTTTGATTGCCATGTTCGAGAGATGACGGTCATCCTGCCGCGTGATGAAATCCGTTAAAATCATTCGCGCAATGTCGTCCTTATATTGCGGGCGGACGGAAATAAGGTTTTGATATTCGTTGCTTAACCGCGCGCCGTTAATCAGGCGACGGAAGTGTATGATATAATCCTTTGAAAAATCGTAAAGAAACGCTGAAAACACCGTGTCCTTATCCGTACGATATGCCGGACAGCAAGGTACGCCAAGCTTCTGTGCCAGCAAATACACCGCAACCTCGGATTCCACATCGGTAGTCAACGGACTGATACGCTGTTTGTAGATGCCGTACTGCCCGTTATTAACGCCGTAGCGCTTGATGTTGTAACCCTCCGGCGTGTCGATACTGTCGCCCACCAAATCGACGTGCTGATGAAACACGGAATCGAACACATCGGTGATTACATCGTCAAATTTTTCGTCCTCCGAATTGGCAACCCACAACAAGTCTTTCGGGTGGATGCCGCGGGTGATTTCGGCGATACGCTGCACGTCGTAATGGGACAGTCCGCAGCGGAATAATATACGCTCAATATCACGGCGGTCGCGACTGACCAGGCGCTCGGAAAGAAATTCGGTAAACTGCTCCTGCGACCAGGATTTCGTGCCGCGGGTGTAGAGCGCAACTACCTCGTTGAACGTCGGGTTTAGAAAACTGACGGCGTTTGCAATATCTATTGTTCCGACGATTTCGTTTTCCCATTTTATGAAGCGCACAGCATCACCTCGCTTGTTGGGCGCGACGCCCTCGGCGCGCCGAGGGCGTCACGCCCTACATTTCCCCCACGAAAACACTTCTGATCAACAGGCGGTACTGCGACCAGTTCAATTGTGAACGCACTGCGTTCACAATTGGATAGAGACGGTAGAACTTAAGGCAATACGCCAACTGGCGGTAAGAAAAACCGCTTCCAAACTCACTTTCAAGTTGCTTCGAGAGGTTGTGCACAAGATATTCACCATACTCCGCTCTATCTTTGCCTTCCTGTTCCTCAACAAAAATACGCTCGCCTAAACGCCAATACATAACTTTGTCAGTCCCGCCCGCTCCGGTCTTTGTGAAGACCATAACAGCGGTACTGACCCCGGCATAAGGCTTGAACACTCCGGAAGGCATGGAGACGATAGCCTCAAGCCTATGATCCTCGACAATAGCCCGCCTGATGTCCACATGGGCCTTGCTCGATCCGAACAGTACGCCATCCGGCACGATGGAAGCACAACGCCCGCCATTCTTGAGCATACGGAGAAACAGAGCGAGGAATAGCAATTCGGTCTTTTTGGTCTTGGCAACTTTGATGAGGTCTGTCGCCACGATGTCATAGTCAAGGCTGCCCTTAAACGGTGGATTGGCAAGGATTTTGGTATATTTTCCACTGTCGGCATTCTGGTCAGAGAGACTATCCCGATATTCGATATGAGGTTTCTGTATACCGTGGGCCATCATATTCATGGCACCGATACGGAGCATAGTGCGATCCATATCGTAACCGGTGAACATGGTGCTGTCGTAGTGGGTCTTTGCGTCGTTATTGTAGAAGATTTCCTCAAAATAACTCTCCTTTAGATATTCGCCGGCAGATACTAAGAAGCCGCTTGTACCACACGCCGGGTCACAAATAACATCATCCGGGCGAAGGTCAAGCAGTTCCACCATCATACGGATAATATGACGGGGAGTACGAAACTGGCCATTGGTGCCGGCTGTAGTTAGTTTAGAAAGCATATATTCATAAAGGTCGCCCCGAGCGTCTATAAGCCTCATGTCAACGCCGTGCTTTTCGCAATAGTCAGCTATAACCGCCAGAGCTATATCGTTGGGCATAAATATTTCTAACGGTTGTTCAAACGGCGTACCATCTAATTACAAGCCAACCCCTGTGAACATAACTCAAACAGGCTTTCCTCGAAGTTATCTACAAAACACCGCTTTCCTTTTTGGATTACAGTATGTCCGTCCATTTCCAACAACAACTTTTGACCGCTGATACCACCGGGATATTTCTCGTTTAACTCGCCTTTTGATTTTAATGTGCGCCACCAAGGGATTTTAGCGTCTGCACGTTCTTCGCTTGCATGAGCGCATATATTAACAAAAATCCCGGCTGTCAAAGGGCAGGTCACATCCGCTCCTGCTTCCTTTGCCAAATAAGCTCGGATTCGGTCTGCCGTTATCACCTTGCCTTTCGGGATTATCGACATTATATCGTTATATTGCATGGGAGAGGCAATTAGCATCAGCGAACCTCCCATTTTTGCCACGGCATCCGGCTTATCCGATAAATCCTCTACTTTTGGCAAATCACCGGAGCTTTTCAGTTTCTCGTTATATGTTTTCTTTGGCATAGGTGTTCCCCCTTTTCCTCACTTTCGGCTTTATCAGGCAATAGCTATTATCAATCATGCGTTTCAACTCGTCCTCCGGCACGTCTCCCCCCATCGTGACCGTGTTCCAATGCGCCTTGTTCATGTGGTAGCCGGGAGTGACGTTTTCAAACATCAGCCGCAAGAAGTCAGCTTCAAACGGGTCGCATTTAAGATTTAGGCACAATTTGTCTTTACGCTCGTAAATCATGGCGAATGTCTTTTTATTCGTTTTATGGCGCATTACCGTCCACCGCTTATCATCCGTTATGTCGTCGAACGGATAATCTTCGTAGGTAGCGGGCAATGTCAAGCAAAAGTCTATTATTTCCTGTCGCGTCATTTACTCCTGTCCTTTGCTCATTTTCTCCTTAATCAGCGCCGACGCGATGCGGAACGCTTCTATCCTCCGTTTGGTCAAAGTATGCTGTGAAGTTCCCTCTCGGAGTTTTGCCTGCGCTTTTTCGCATTTGCTAAGTGTCGATTCTATCGCTCGGAGGGCTTCGCTCAGGTCTTGTTGATTGTCGGTTTCCATATTTGCACCAACATACTCAAACCGCTTCACGGTATTGCCGTCAACCTCAATCGGATTATCCCACATGGAGAGCGGACGCACCCACGTTCCATACTCTCCATAAAGGGCTTTGTAAATGACCATATCTTCAAGGGTTTCACTATGTTTTGCGAAGCCAGCTACTTCGTATTGATTGCCTTTGTAATGGCGGTATACGCCGAGCGGGATAGGGTTCATGTTTTCGCGTTCTCCTTTCCGCGTTTTATATGTTCCTTCCGCGTTGGCAGAACCGATGCAGAGTTTTGGTTAGCATACTTTTCCCCATAGATTGCTCTGTTAAACTCCCTTACATTTGGCCTGCGTCTAATAGCTTCCCTAAAGCTTGTGTGTGTCATCGTGTTGCAATTTTCAGAAAAAAACGCTTGACAATCTCACTGCTCTGTGTAGCTGTCGCCAAATACATCTCGCTTTACAATATAACAATCGCTGTGATCGTCATCATTTGCCACAAGCCAGTCGCTTGGATCTCCACTGTAATACTTGTCGGTGTCCCAATTTGTAAAAACCTTTGTGTGTCTGCTCAATCTCATGGCGCGCACGATTTTCTCATCCCTCGCTACGCAATTACTTGCATATTGCAATATTTCACTACGCTCTCCCGTCATTTTGTTTATGACGGTGGGAACATATTCAAAAACGACTTTCGGCGGTTCGTCAGTAAGGGCATAGCTTGCTTCAAACCGCTCACGCTTTATGGGGTAGACCTCGCCGAGTATTCCAATCATCAGGTAGACGTCTTCGCTCGCAGTAGTATCTACGTCGCCTTCCAGTGTGCGGATAGTTATTTTGACTCCGCGCTCAAAAACATCTGTGCTTTTGGCGAACATAACCGGAAGTGGTATTTTCTTATAGGCCGGCAAAGCACCAAAGTCAATGCTATTATTGCCTGCATATATTAAATCGTAACGGTTCATATACTCTCGTATGCGGCTTTTCAGATAGTTTTCAGGTTTTGCACCTCCTGATGCTTTTGAGATTTCGCTGTAACTCATAAACCCGCCTGCTTTTTCCACGCTGCCGCCGCCGCTGCCGGCATCCTCGCAGATAAAGCTTGCAATTTCGCTTGCCATTATCTCCCGCGTCGCAGAGCGTATGGACAGCTTTATACCGTGCGCTTGCAAACAGTAAATTACACAGCAGTCAATGCCAACTACTTGCTGAGCTATGTCGCTTGTGAAGCCGAGCAGGTTAGGATCGCACGGGGAGGCTTTGAATACTCCGATTCTGCTGATGAGGTTCAATTTATTGAGAGCTTTGGCGACAATATCAAGCTCATCCGTGCTGATCGATGCATTCCGCAATTTGCGGACAAGGCCCGCATCATACGGGGCTTCTGCCAAATCGCGATCAAGGGGATGCCGCAGTTCAGATAAGCCGTTAGTATCCGAGTATAGTCCGAAATAAAGAGCGTTTAAAGCGTCAGCCTCCATTTTATAGTTTGCCTTGTTGAGTAAATCCCACATGAGTGTGGCACAACTTGCCAGATACGGAAGTATTATCGTGTTTTCGTCCTCAGGGATTTCCGCTCGATGATGATCTATCACAACGACCCTGGCAGCATCAGGCAAGTCTAGGGTTTGAACATTGCCCGCTCCGTGTTGGCAATCTACGGTTATTAGCAAATCAACTTTCGGCGGAAGTTTTTTGACATGATCTATCTTTATTTTGAGCGCGTCAATTAGCATAAGCAGATTGGGCTTTGTAATTTTAGCCGGCCCGCCGTAAACCAGTGTTGCATTGGCACAAAGCGAGCGCAAATAGCACTGCAATGCAAAACCGGATCCAATGGCGTCAGCGTCAGGAGTATCGTGGCACTGTATGACTATGCGTTTGTATCCGGCAAGCTCTTTAAGATCCATCTATGATTTCTCCTTTGGCAGATGATTAGAACAGCAATCTTAAATAATCATTTGTGGTATCTATTCAGCACCCAATCTGACTTGCTTTGTGTAGCGCCAGAGAAAGGGGTGTTGTGCATCGCAGTGAGGGAATTCCGGCAACTGTCACGGAACTGACCGAGCGGAGAGGCATAACACCCCTTTCTCTGGCGCGGATAGCGACGACACCTGAATAGACACCATTTGTGTTAAATTCATATTACTTCAGCAATCATCTTTTTAGGTATGGAGTGTTGCATGGTAAGTTCCACAAACGAAGCAGCTCGTTGTCCATGCGAGCTATGAACATCTGGAAGCCGGCCTGCTCCTGCACGGTGAGAAGTTCGCCAACAAAATTAGCCACAATCTCAATTTTCTTCGCCCTTAAAAGCTGTTCGCATTTACGATAAACAATGAAAAGTTCCATAAGGGTTGTGGCACCCACGCTGTTCAGAATCAGCATGATCTTTTCTCCGGCCTTCACCGACAAATCTTTCAGGAGTGCGTTCAACATTATTTCCGCAGTTTCATCGGCACTCTTCAGTTCCTGACGTCCGCCGCCGCCTTCTCCGTGGTTCCCCATACCTATTTCCATTTCGTCGTCGTCCAGTTCGCCCATTGCGATGCCCGTCGACGGATGTGTCGCCGGACTTAACGCTACAGCCAGTGTTGCCATGTTGTCGACGAACCTCTGAGTAATCGCCGCGACTTCATCGAGGCTCTTGCCCTCAGCCGCTGCCGCGCCCGCAAGCTTGTAGGTCGGGACACATCCAACCAACCCGCGGCGGTTTTCGCTGTCTTCTCTTGGAGCGTTGGAAATGTCCTCCTGAGTAACCAATTTAACCACTTTCAATCCTTCTTCCGCGACCTGTTTCATTGTCAGGTCAGCCGTCAGCATATCCCCGGTGTGGTTGAGTACAATGAAAAGGACTCCTTTGCCCTTGTCGGCTAGTTTTATGCCCTCAAAGCATGCCTTCGGACCGGGAGCTTCAAAGATGTCGCCCACAATGCTGACATCAAGCATCCCTTCTCCGACAAAGCCGGAAAGAGCCGGCTCGTGCCCCGCCCCGCCCAAAGTCACAATGGTGACTCGGTCCGCCGATTCAAGGTTATTGTTGACTATAATGTTGCCCGACTTGAGCGTAATAAGGTTACGATTGGCTGCGGCAAATCCTTCGAGCAATTCTTTGGAAAGATTTTCCTGGGAGTTGATGAATTTCTTCATTTTCATGTATTTGCTCCTCCTTAACAAAGATTAATTGGCATCGATATCACGTTAGATACTTGCGCAGAACCCCTATTATTTTGTCAATATCCATTGGTTTGCCGAGGTGGTCATCCATGCCTGCCGCAACACATTCCTCGATATCACTCGTAAATATGTTTGCAGTCAGAGCCACAATAGGCAGCTTTTTTCCCTGCAAAGCTGGCAGGGCTCGTATCCGCCGCGTTGCTTCAAATCCGTTCATTTGCGGCATCTGTAAGTCCATTAATACAATGTCGTACCTGTCGGGGGCCGCTTCTATCATATCAAGCGCCTCTTTGCCGTTTTCTGCGCAGTCGATTGTCAAACCCGTGTCTTCCAAAAGAGCTATAAAAATTTCGCGGTTGATTTCTACGTCTTCAGCAAGCAACATCCTCTTTTTCGCAAATTCGCCGTACGCATCCCAGTTGACGCTTGGGGCATGAAGCAAACTGGAGTTTTTTTCTCCGCGCCGTACTTTTACGGTAAAGATGAATTTTGACCCCTTGCCAAGCTCCGATTCAACCCATATACGGCCATCCATTAACTCAACAATGCTTTTTGAAATAACAAGACCCAAGCCCGTTCCGCCATATTCGCGGCTCATCCCGCTATCAGCCTGCTCAAACGCTTTGAACAGCCTCATCTGCTGCTGCGCGGATATTCCGATGCCGCTGTCGGCTACTTCAATGCGTAGTTCGCAGATTAAATCAGTTTCTTCGGCCAAAGATATGTCAAGGCTTATTTTACCGCCTTCCGGAGTGAACTTGACTGCATTATGCATCAAATTCGTTATTACCTGCGCTAAACGCTGGTCGTCGCCTATGATATTGATTGGTATGTTATTGTCCACGTTTATGGTAAGCGTTTGTTCCTTCTCTTCCGCCCGGAAACTAACGACTGTGATAACCTTTTTCAGCATCCCCTCGAAATCATACTCAACAGGTGCAAGCTCCAGTTTATTTGCTTCTATTTTCGCCATGTCGAGCACGTCGTTGATTACGCCAAGCAGGTGGGCGGATGCGTCACTGATTTTGTTTAGTGCGTGATTTTTTTCATCTAAGCCCTCTGCTTTCCTACCAATGGACGTCATGCCGATGATTGCATTCATAGGAGTCCGCATTTCGTGGCTCATATTGGCGAGGAAAACGCTTTTAGCTTTGCTTGCTTCGGTTGCTTGCTTGAGCGCAGATTCCAGTTCCCCCATCATCTTGTTATGCTCACGCAAATCGCGTGTGTATCCGGCCACGATATATCCGTCTTTATACTTAACGCGAACAAGCGTTACTTCGGACGGTATAGAGGTGCCGTCAAGCCTTTGATGCATCCATCCGAAACGGAAATAACCGTCCCTGAAAGCTTTGGAAAAATTTTCATGTATCGTTTCAAAAGATGGTCTCCCGTCCGGCTGGAACGACGGCGAGAGTTCGGTGAATCTTTGAAGATACTCCTGTTTGCCGGATAACTCGAAAAGCTTGACGGCTTCCTGATTGCATTCAATAGCATTGAAACTGTCATCCCACAAACTGCAGCAAAGGGGAGTTGCGTCGAGCATAAGCTGGACGCGCTCGTCGGTTTCTCGCATTTTTAACATCGTTGCTTCAAATTCACGTAAATCACGGGTATAGCTCGCCACGGCATATGTGTTTTCATAATTAAAACGGATTAGCGTTACATCTGATGGCATGGGTTCGCCGTCTATCTTTCGGTGCATCCACTCAAAATGGTGATTGCCGTCTTTAAACGCTTTGGAAATGTTTTCAAGGATAAGTTCGGAAGACAGGTTCCCGCATGGTTGTACAGGTGGCGACAGCTCATAGAATCTTTCTATATACTCCTGTTTGTCGAACAACCCGAACAGTTTGACCGCCGCTTGGTTGCAATCTATGATGTTTGAGTCCTTGTCCCATAAAACACAGCAAAGGGGAAAGGCGTCAAACATGAGATGCATATACCCGTCTGCTTCGTGCGTCTTAATTCTAAGGTTCTTCAAAACGCCCGTATAGTGTTCGTTGCCAGTGTCGTTTGCGCTAGTGCCGCTTATGCTGAAATCATCCTCAACTTCAGCCTGTATACTCAGCCACATAGCGGGACGAATGCCGCCGCCGTAAAGGTTGACATTGTTGCCATCTACATAGATCCACCCGCCGGGGTTGACATAGGCGGCATTCAAACCATAAAAACCGGGCGACCGAAGCCACCACCACGAATCTGTGCCATCGACGTTCCTAGCTGTTCGCCCGGAATTGTACTGGTCATTTATCCGCCGGGCATCCGCGGGTCTGCTGCTTAACTGTCCGCTGTCTCCAAAGTATTTGACTACTTCTCCCAGACTTAATATAAATATCTTGTCGTTTGTTGTGCTGCCTCCCTTTATATTAAACCACGGGTTGTAATTATTCGGTATTTCTGTTTCCGTAATACGCGCCTTTTCCTCCGCGCTGAACTTATCATAGAACTCCCCGTTCAGATATTGACGCAACGTGCTGGTTTCCCACGTTACATCGACAAATTTTTCGTTATACCGCCTGCGTTCTGTCACGCTTACGCTCAATAGCAGCGCCCTGCCGCTTTGCACATCCAGCACTTGCCATGAATAATCGCCGAACTGAATCATATCGCCCGCTTCAACAGACAGCCGCTTATCAAAACCCATTGTTATTGTTTGTTCTTTTTTGGGTTGTCGGCCGTTATTTTCCCGCCCGTCTTTTGGTTTGGGTGCGTTTATCGGGATCAGCCAGCCATTTTTAAGCCGAACGGCGCCTTCTATACGACCGTCTTTCAGAAATGTTTGAACCCTGCGTTGGGTTATATTCCATTTTTCAGCCGCTTGGGATGATGTAATATAATCCAAAATCCGCGCCCCCTGTGACTAACAATCACTATATACTAATAATGATATATTATACACCGCAAGGGCGAACATTTCAACATAAAAATTGCTATCTGTGTCAAAAGACACGTTTTGTCAAGACATAAGTTTTAGTAGTCAGTATTCCCGCATCTGCCGCGCACACACTTATCGCGATCCGGCGTGACCCGGCGTGGCGTTGACATTGATGGTTTGTTTCTGTATAATCACTTACAACATCTTTATCTGAAGGACGTGCCTTTATGGAAAACCAAATATTGAATCAAATACTTGATGAACTCAAAGACTTGAAACAAGGGCAATCAAAACTCGAAGCGGGGCAGGCTAATCTCGAAGCGGGGCAATCAAAACTCGAAGCGAGGCAGGCAAAACTCGAAGCGGGGCAGGCTAATCTCGAAGAATACGTTAAAGATTTATTGGCCGGCCAGAACAAACATGAAAAGGATATTTTACGTCTTGAGGGATATGTCAAGGATGTCAAAGCAGACTTGCTGGATGTTAAACTCAAACAAGATGTTGCGCTTGTCAAACTTGATGCTGTTTGCGACCACGTTGCCGACCTTACCGAAAGCCATAATGAGGTTAAGCAACGACTCCACCATTTAGAAGCGGTTTAATCACGACACCCACCGCCCCGGTTCGCCGGGGCTTTTTCTATTGCGGCTCCGCGCTGCCTCCCGGCTCCCGCAGCAGATGGGTCATCCAACTCGCTACGCTCCGGGACAGGCACAGCTTCGCTAAGAGATTTTAAGAAAACCATCCGGAGATTCATACTCGCGCAGCATCTTTTCCCTATCGTGCGCAGCTATATCTTCCTCAAATGAAAACCGCAGATGCTCACCAAAGAGTTCCACGGAAAGCTTCTCCAACCACCAGACAACCTTTTCGGGAAATAGCGGTCCGTGTTCGGCTAAGTAAAGTGAGGCGTAATCGGGCGCGATATCTCTTTTGTTCTTGATGTCAAATATGGTTTTACCGTGCAAACCGCACGTACTCCTGTATAAATAAAAATCATATCCGTTTCCAACTCTTTTACGTTCGTCATAATACAGATAATCTATAATATATTCCAATTCTCCGTTTTTCATTGACTGGTACTGGCCGGCTAATGAATCATCTTTCTTCAGTTCTCGCTCCAGATAGGGAAGATTGTATAAATCAAAATGAAAAAATTCTTTAGTCGCTTCTTTATCGTTAGCAATATAAATCTCCAAATCACCCGCATTTTTCGTGGTATATTTCCCTATGCTGTAAATTGCCAACCAGTAGTCCAGATGCCGGGTGAAAATATGTTTGGTTGAATTTTGAGCAGACATAAGAACTCCTTTTCCTCCGCTAATTCAAATATAGCAACCTATCTGTGTTACCAAGCCCCGCCGCGCTTAACGATTATAACGTTCATACGGAGGTATCGACAACCCAAAATCTTTGTCGTCACTACTTTATCTCTGTTCGCGGCAGTAATGCTGCTTTACTCTTTCCTCTCGCGATGATATCGGCAATTTCATCGCGCGGGACATCCATTAACAGCATTCTGGCCGTAAAAACCGGCTCGATCAAATCGTCAAATGTATACTCATCTTTTTTGTTTTGGTATGTGTAAAGAGCTGAAAATTCCCCTCCGCATCCGACCATTGAGGCGATGCGGATTTTTTTTCTGTCTTGAATATACGGGGTGTTTTCCAGACATCTGTAAAGCAAATCGCTGTTTGCCGATATATAGGCGTCCCTCGCGCACGGAGAACGTGTCGCGAAAATATATTCGGAAAGCCCGGTCTCGCTGTCCGCCACGGTTTTCAGATGCGCGTAATTTGCCGCCACAAAGACGACCCAAGGATTTTCTTCTTTATCGTCGTTGAAACCGGCCGATAGACGCTCGAACTCACTGAGCAGTAAACCTTGGTATACTAAGGCAAAAAGGTCTTCCTTTTTCCTGTAATAATATGTCAGGTTTCCCGGTGAAATTCCGCACTCGGCGGCAATATCCCGCATTGTTACGTTTTGTGGTCCCTGCTGCATAAAAAGCTTTGTCGCAGCGCTGATTATTCGCTTTTCTGTGTTGCCGTTGATCATTACATCCACCATTTTTCTTTGAGAGTGCGCCATCGCCCCGTACTCGCGGTCGTATCATTGAGCACACTCAGATTATAGCATTTTGCACAAATACCCGCAATAAAATTTTACCATATGCATAATTGACATATGACGAAAGATTAGTATATATTAGTACATGTACTAATATATACTAAATAATAACAATGACAAAAAGGAGGTTAGTGATTTGGCAAGCGTATGTGTAACAAAAATTGAAAAGCAAAATGGCAGCCGATTTGAAATCGAAGTTAAGTCTATCTCATCAATCAACAGTTCAACCTGCGTAAACTGCGGGGATTGCAGGAATATCTGTCCGGTAGACGCGATTTCAGAGAAACAAAGGGTGATCTGCCGCCTGTGTCCGGGGTGCGCGGATAAACCCGCGCAAGTTTATGATGAAATGGATGCACTGGCAACAAAAGAATCATGCACGACCGCGTGCCCTCTCGGCATCAGTCCCCAAGGTTACATCAATTTTGTCGCCGCAGGGCAGGAAATGGACGCATTTGCGCATATTTGGCGGTATAATCCGCTTCCTTCAATCTGCGGGCGCATCTGTCACCACCCCTGCGAAGATGTCTGCAAGCGAGGCACACTGATCGATGAGCCGCTCGCTATCCGTGGCGTAAAGCGCTATCTGGCGGATATGTTTGCCGACTATGTCCCCGCAAAGTACCCCGTGATATATCAAGAAGAGGTCGCCGTTGTCGGCGCGGGCCCCGCAGGGCTTGCGGCGGCTCATAAGCTTGGGCTTTCGGGTTACCGGGTCACTGTCTTCGACAGGAGTCCCACGGCGGGCGGAATGCTGAATGTCGGCATCCCGAAATTCCGGCTCCCCCGTGATGTAACCGTGCGCGATATCAGACGCCTTGAGCAAGCGGGAATAAGATTCAAGCTCGGTAAAAACATTTCTAAGGCGCAGATCGAAGAGCTAAAAAAGGAGTTCGATCGGATCATCATCGCTTCCGGTGCGCCCTATTCCAATGAACTGCATATCGAAGGCTGGAGACGGGAAGGCGTAATAACAGCATTGAGTTTTATGGAACGGGTAAACCATAGCGAGGCGGTGCGCTGGCATCCGTCCCAAGGGCTTCAGACTGCGGGGGTAGACGTGGTTGTAATAGGCGGCGGCAGCGTAGCCCTTGACTGTGCCCGAACCGCGGTACGCCTCGGAGCGAAGAGCGTCACAATTGTTTGCATAGAAAGCGGCGCTGAAGTACCATGCCATGCCTGGGAAAGAAAAGAAGCGGAAGAGGAAGGCGTCGTGTTCATAGAAGGTTGGGCTCCAAACAGATTTACGGGCAACTATAACGTGGCTGAAGGTGTTGAAGTCTGCAAGGTAACAAGTTTTGCGAAAACGCCGGAAGGCGCCGTTAAATTTGAAACTGACGCCGCTCAGGCAAAAATAATCCCTGCCGGTTTAATGATTGTAGCGATAGGCCAATCAACCGCGCCGCTGTGGAATGAGTACCGGTCCGACGACTCGGTTGATTTTGCGGGAGACGTTGTAAGTAACAAATGTTCCGTGATAGACGCGATGGCTTCCGGGGTCGAGGCGGCAATCCGCGCAGACGCGGCGCTCCAAGGAAGAACCGTGAAAGAAATGGCGGCTGACCATAAATTGGAAGCGGCGCCGGTAGAGGAAAAGATTTACCCTGAAAGAAGACTGCGCGTATCTCGCCCACCTATGCCTATAGCCCCTCCGGATAAACGGGCGGGCAATTTCGATGAAGTGGAGTTGGATTACGAAAAAGATGTGATCGCTGTCGAAGTAAAACGATGCCTGCAATGCGGGTACAGCGAGGTGGATGCAGACCGCTGTATAGGCTGCGGCGTATGCAAGGCGATTTGCCTCAAGGGCGACGTTATAACAATGAACAAAGTTGAGAAGGGGGAGATATAAAATGCTTGAAAAACGTCAGGTAATTGTTGTCGGGGCCGGGCCTGCCGGCTCAACTGCCGCATTTTATCTTGCAAAGGCGGGCATAGACGTATTGATGGTTGATAAAGAGACTTGGCCCAGAGATAAGCCCTGCGGCGACGCGCAGGGAGGGTCTGTATTCCCGATATATCAGGATATGGGAATAATGGAGGAAGCGGAAAGACTGGCTTCCGGCTATATTCGCGGCGCGCGCTTTTCAGGAGTGGACGAGGTCATAATCACATTAGACAGCGGAGTTGAAAAAGGCGGATTTGTAACGCAGCGCCGTGTGATAGATGATCTGGTACGCCGGGGAGCGATAAACGGCGGGGTGGACTGGCTGGAACGATTTGAAGTGACTGAGGTCATACGCGAGCGCGGATACGCCAAAGGCGTAAAGGGCGTATACGATGGCAAGGAAGTTGAAATCCGCTCCGACGCGGTTGTGCTGGCGGACGGTGGTCATTCCATCCTCGGCAGACCTTTTGGCTTTTTCAATGATGATCCAACCCTTGTGTTTATAGGCGCCCGCGGATATTTTGACGGCGTTGAGGGACTTGAGCAAGGTCTGGTCGAAGAGCATTATCCGGCGCCGATATTCTATCCCGGCGGATATATGTGGCTGTTCCCAATGGGCGAAAAAAGAGCCAACGTCGGAGTCTATATCATGGAAAAGAACTTGAAAAAAGGCAACAGGAGGCTTGAGGATTACTTTGACTGGTGGCGCGACAATACGAAAATCGGAAAAGAACGACTGGGCGGCGCGACGCTTCAGGGCGAGATTAAGGGGTTCAGGCTTCCGACCTGCCGCGAGGTTGGAGACTATTACCACAACGGCATCCTCGCCGTTGGCGACGCGGCAAGCCATATCAACACATATTCCGGAGGCGGTTTTGATTACGCCATGAAATCCGCAAAGGTCGCTGCTGAAACACTGGTCGAAGCCTTCGAAAGCGGAGATTTCTCCAAAGAGGCGCTCAGCGTGTACAAAGAGCGTGACGCCGCAATTAATAACGGGTTTTTCATTCTCAATGCGGCGGTAAGCGACAAACTTTGCGCGGACCCCGAAACCTACATGAGATTTACAAAATTCGCGCAAAATATGGAGGGGTATCCAAACCTCAACCAATATCAGGCTTATGTCCACTTTATGATTCTGGAGCTGGGCGTAGATTTGCTTGAGGAATACGGGCTTGACCTAAGCAGTCTGATGGGCCAAAAAGGCGGCGGCGGACATTAGGGGTCATTAGAGTCCGAAGCGGTCAGTGATTTGAATAGCTGCAAATACTTTTGAAAGGAATGGACGTTAATATGGCATTTTCAGTTGACAGCAAAGTCAAGGACATCTTAAAGGATCCGGGCGCTGCCGAGGTTCTGGGCAGACTTTTTCCTGATTTGGTTAATCACCCCCAGCTTAAACTGATACAGATGGCGGGAGTGACCGTACGCAAAGTGGGAACCGACCCCAAGGCGAACTACTCTCCCGAACAGTTGGAAGAACTGGATAAAGCATTGAAAGCGCTGGGATAACGCGGCCCACAAAAGCATATGCATATATACCCGATAATTCCGCAGGGAACTGCCGCATAGCGGCAGTTCCCTGCGGAGTCGCGTCAAAGCCGGCGCGCGGGCATATTTTAAGTCAGTTGGGCAAAGTAGTGTTCCGGCATCCAACCATCATCTATGAGTTTCAACAATATTTTCGATGTATTGACAGCATCGTCATATGCGGTATGCCAATACCCATCTGCGGCGATGCCCAGTTCCTCAGCCGCTTTTTTCAGACCGGTGGTGTTTCTGTCGCCTTTTATCAGCTTGTAGGCTGCTGCCAAATCCAAGCAATCCTCCGGGAAAACAGGATTCGGAAGCGCGTGGCGGTCACATCCTTGTGCAAGAACATCGAAATCATCGTCTCCCCAAGAGACAAAATATGTTTTGCCGGGAGCGTACAGGGTTTTGATCATATTTAGCATATCACTGAAATCAATCGCGGTTTTCATGTCTGCCTCGGTAATCATGCAGAACTCCATGCTCTCAGCCGCTTGCTTAGGGAAAAAATGCGGCTTGACAAAGTTTTCAATATGCTCGCTTACTTCGTTTGTGCCGCAGGCGATTTTTACTGCGCCTATTTCAATAATCTCCGAAAAAAATGCTCGCGGCTTTCCCGTTGGTTTCGTATATTGCGTAAATTCGAGATCGACAACAAAAAAATCCTTACTCATGCTTACCAGTATCTCCTGTCATTTTGCCTCGTCTTTTCCGGCAATCAAATTTCGAACAGCATTTCCGATGTTATTTACGTTACTAAGTTACCAAACCGCCTGCTATCACGCAGTTCTTGCGGTAGAATGAAATGCCGTATTTCAGGACGCCCTTGTAGCCCATCTGGTTTAGCTCGTTTACATAGCTCATTCCGGATGAACTCGCTTACTATATCCTCTTTCAGTCTGCTGAGGGAATCCCCGAAGTTTGAT
>Ga0099364_10006795_pt1 | contig 16567 bp, 13 predicted proteins | sample TergutTh196P3_FD_73070 | JGI IMG/M metagenome (GOLD analysis project Ga0099364, IMG submission 73070) | Microcerotermes parvus P3 segment gut microbial communities from Pointe-Noire, Republic of the Congo - Th196 P3 | ecosystem: Host-associated > Arthropoda: Insects > Digestive system > Gut ... | reverse complement strand
GGAGGGAATTCTCGATTACCTGAAAAATGAGTATCCGCAGATGAGTGTCGTGCTGACTTTGGGCGGCGACGGTTCGGTTTTGCTAAAGGATGGCGTGATTTACCGCCAAGACATACATGAGGTTCCGGTGGCCGACACGACCGCCGCCGGAGACAGCTTCACCGGCTATTTCCTCGCCGGTTTACTGGCCGGGCTTGCGCCTGCCCGGATTCTGCGGCAAGCCGCCGTCGCTGCCGGTCTCGCCGTCTCCCGGAAAGGGGCGGCTTCGTCCATACCCTGGGCGGGGGAAGTGGGGGCGGTTTTGGGGGGATGAGTGATAGCCCGTCTATCCATCCCCATGACTGCCATACGGGAGCGGGCATTTATGCCGTCTGGATATTTCGGGTCAGGGGCATAGGTAGTATTTCGCCGTCTTCAAGGGCGCACTCAATCCAAAGCTCCATGGCGGTGTTGACCTCCCTCACCGCATCGGCCTGTGTCTTCCCGTGTGCGAGACAGCCTCCCAGCTCCGGAACACTGGCTACATAGATGTCGTCATTTTCGTCGTATTGGATTAGTATAGAGTATTTTGGCATAAAAGATTCCTTTCACAAGCCATACATGGTTATTATATCCCTCAACTGCTTTACTTGATATGCCTTGGCCTTGGTGCCGTCAGCCTGGGTATTCATTCTCTTATTTATATCTTTGTTCTTGTAATGAGTATGTGAACCATTTTGTCTGACGAAATCGAATCCGAGGTTCACAATCAGGTTTTGGAAATCCCCGTACCTGATGTTGTGGTCGGACTTGCCGCCCATGACTGCTTCGTATACCTTCTTATTCATCGACGCTCTTTTTCATTTTGGAATGATGTAATTTTTTACTGCATCAATATAGCCCCAATTGCCTAATAACATAATAATATGCTTGTGAAAGAAATTCAAGGGTCATTTCATATGAGCTTTTTTTCGAGAGCAGCCCTTACTGCGGCCGAAAAAAGGGAACGCAGGCACAAACTAACCCTGCGTTCCCATCACATATAGCTACACCCGGATCCGGGCTTACCGAACAGCACCAGCCACGCAACAATGCGACCTTTTAAGGAAAATCCTTTCATCCGCTAATCAAGTGAAAAAGCCGCGAAATGTGCGCCAGCCCTGCAACATCCAAATATACACTAGCCTTACGAGTTAATCTTCTGGGGGCCTCCTGTCCTTATTTCGGGCCAGACATGGCCGCAGGCATAGCATTTGGTATCCAGATAGGTCGGCCCGCGCGGACCCTCGACACTGCTTTTGTAATAGACGGCCATTTGGCCGCAGAGGCCACAGGGCCTGTCGTGCGAGAAGAAGCGGCGGCCATCGGCTTCGGCCTGTGCTTTGTAGTCGTCGGTCCCTCCGTTGCCGCCGGCGGCCTGAAAGAGTTCATCTTCCGTCAGGATGGGAGCCTTCGGCCCGCCCATGACCGGACTGTTTTTCTTTGGCATGATTAGTACCTTCCTGCCCTGCCGGGATGCTTTGTTCTCCTCAGGCAGTGTGCGCCCATCGGCCGAAGCCGCACCGAACAGCCGGAGCCGGAGGGCTTCCTTGGCCGCCGGCGCCTCCGGTACTGCCTGGAACAATATGGGCAATGCTTGGATTATTTCTTTTTCTTTCATGGAGACACCCTCTTTGGTACGGAGCCGCAATAACCACCGCTGGGCCTTCGCTTTCGCTCAGGCCGCTATAGGTTTTGCGGCTCCTATTTCAACGTATTGCTTTCCACAATTTGCCTTACACCTCATTATACACAGTGTCGCCCATTTCGTTACACGTCCTCGATGATGTTCCGTAAATTTTTTATGGCGTCGAAATGGAGTTTCCGGGCACTGCCTTCGCTCATGTCCATGGCCTGGCCGATTTCCTTGAAAGAAAGATCGAGGAAATAGCGGCGGTAGACGACCTCATAGCGGCGCGGCGGCAGGGTCGCAAGCGCTGCTTTTAAGGCGGTGTATTCCTCGCCCTTCACGATGTCGGCCAGGATGTCGCTTTCATCCGGCAGATTTTCATCCGGCGGGGTGGATGAGTCATGGGCGTTTTTATGGGCCTGGGAGCGGTAGTAGTTTTTCAGGACATTGGCGGCAATCGTGAAAACATAGGTGGAAAAACTGGCCAATTCGGGCCTGTAGGGCCGTTCAAAGGCCTTCAAAAAGACGTCGGCGCACAAATCCTCGCTGATGGGGCGATTGTGCACGCGGCAATTTATGTACACGAATATTTTATGGTAATACTCGTCATATAGTTGCTCAAATGAGCGATCCACATATTCCACCGGCCATGCCTCGATTCTGGTCCCTTGCTTTTTTGTGTTCTACCGTGGTTTATGTTAACGCATTTCATGGCAAAAATCAACGTAAAAATGAGTCATGGGGCGGCCGGTAGGCATACGGCTATTTTATGTGCTCTCATGTTTACGCCTTTCGTCTTGAATCTTCCGGTACTGTCCGGGGGTCATCCCTTCCATTTTTTTGAACAGCCGGATAAAATGCTCGACGCTGCCATAGCCGCAGTCCTGGGCGATTGCGGCGATCGGGCGCTTGCTGTCTGCCAGCCGTTGCTTGGCGAAGTCGATGGTGAAGCCCATTAAATCGGCGTTGGGCGAGGTCTGGAAAAATTCACGGTAGAGGAAGCTGAAACGGCTGCGGGTCAGGTAGACGGCCTGGGCCATCTTGTCGACGCTCCAGTCCTTGGGCGATGAGCGCATCTGTCCGCGTAGCTCGGTGAAGCGTTTCCGGGTCAGATAGTATCGTTGATCGCGCGGGGACTCGGATATTAACGAAGCGGACAGCGTCCGCAGCAATAGATGCAGATGGCTTACCAGGTCCTGCTGGTGGTTTTCCTGGAAGTCAATCAGCGCCCAGGCGATATATTCGACCAATGCCGTGACGCTCTTTCCGTCCTCCACATAGAAGACACGGTTTTCGGGCAAGCCGAAGCGCGAAACAAAAAGGGGATCGTCACTGTAAAAAGTGACAAAATCATTGGTGAAGCCCTCCGGCAGGGCGTGATATTCCTGTCTCGCATGCGGCGAATAGATGATGCAGGCATCATTCTTTGTCTTTTCTTCCACGCCGTCGCTCCGGATTATGATCGGATAGAGAAAATGCACGAAATTGAAAGCGTTCTGCCCCTCCGGTCTGAGGAGGTGGTAGTCGCCCGGTTCCGATTTCAGGTGCATGGCACTTTTGATGACGACGTTGCTAATTGACATAAAATAATAATACAACACAATAAATCAACTGTCAAGCACTTGCTCCTGTATCTTCGCCCTTTGCGGGCGTTTCGTCCAAAAAGTGAGTCCAATATGCACATTTTGCCGGGTCCGGCAGCGTCCAAAGCGCCGTTTTTCCACGGATAGAAGCGGTTTTTCCCAAAAGACAGTCCAAAATCGCTATCGTAAAAGTTGACAAGCAAATAGCGGGCTTTTATGCTGAAACCAGGCATAAAAGTAAGGAGTAACGGCGTGAAGCAAAAGCTCACTATCATCTCCATCTTGGCCCTGTTTACGGTCTTATTATTTTTCATGTTTTCTAAAGCCGAGGCCTCTTCCCCGCAGCGGGAGGATGCCTTTTTTGCGTCGCAAAAGCGGCAGACGGAAATATTGCTCGCCATGCGCGGCACCCTGGACGACGAATATGAGCTGTATCGGGAAAGCCGGGATGCGGCCATGTACCAGGGTGCTAGCCTGTCATTTTCGCCGCAGGGGGGCGACGAGGCATACATCAGTGAAAACGGCGAAACGGCCCGCTATCCGGTCACGGTTCCCGAAGATGCCTTTTACATCCTCTCCTTTGACTTTTGCCCCGAGGGTGCGGCCTTGTTGCCGACCGTGCTCAGTGTCCGGGTGGACGGCGAATATCCCTTTCGCGAGCTCAGGGCAATCCGGGCCGATAACATCTGGCGTCAAGACGGCTTTCCCCATGACCGCTACGGTAATGAATGTGTCGCCATGCCCTGGCGGGATAACCTCTGGCAGCGCGGCTCCTTGCGTCCCGTCAGCGGCAGCTACAGCCGGCCGATGGCCCTTTTCCTCACGGCCGGCTCTCATGAGATTGAGTTTTCCTGCGGTAACGGGGCGGTCACATTGGCGACGCTCCACCTGGATGGCGAGGAAGAAGGGGCGGCGATGAGCGCGGGGCCGGTGACAGATGGCGGCAGCGGCCTCATCATCCTGGAAGCGGAACAAATGACGAAACGCAACAACCCCAACATCCGCTCGGGGGCAGAGTATAATACCGCCCTGACCCCCTATAGTTCCCGCTTGCAGGTCCAAAACTTGATTGACGATGAATCCTTCCGATATGGCGCTGGCCTGGTCGAATATGAATTCGAGGTGGAAGAAGAAGGTTATTACTATCTGCGCTTTGCCTACAGGCAGGCCGCCAAACAGGATTTCCACGTTTTCAGGAACATTTATCTGGATGGGCAGCAGAGCGTGCCCGCCTTCGTCAATGCAGCCTTCCCCTACAGCATGGGATTTCGTGATATGGACCTGGCGGATGCCGTGTACCTGACCCGAGGGACGCATAGCCTCGGTATCGAGGTCTCCCTGGATTATGTCCGGGCGGCGGTGAAGGCCATCGAGCAGATCGTGAAGGAAATGAATGACCTGTCCTTGCAGATTTCCAGCATCACCGGCGGCAACACCGAGCGTTTCCGCGACTTTAACCTCTTGGAATATGGGATAGACGCAGAAAGTGAACTCTTATACTGGGCTGACTGCCTGGATAGCATCCACGCTGCCCTCCTGGGGCTGGCCCTGAAGGATAACAGCGGTGAGATAGAGCGGATTAGCTCGGCGGCCAAGCTGCTCAGGAAACTGGCCGAAAGACCCGATGAGCTGCCCAAGCGTTTGAATGAGTTTTCCCACGGCGCCAGCTCCGCGCGGCAGCTCTTGACGGCGACACTCGAAAGCTTGCAAGTTTCGCCCCTGGGATTGGACAAGATCATACTCTATCAGGACGCGGACAACATACCCGGGCGCATGGGCCCCTTTGATACCTTGGCGGCCAATGTCGGACGCTTTTTCGCCACTTTCCAAAGCCAGGACTACTCACCGGCATACAACCGTGTCGAGGGCGACAGCCTGCAGGTCTGGGTGACGCGGCCCAGACAGTACTTGGAAATAATGCAGCAGATGGCCGACAGCGGATTCACGGAACAGACAGGTATCAAAGTCGATCTGGCCCTCATGCCGGACCAGTCGAAATTGATCCTCGCCAATGCCGCCAACCAAGCGCCTGACGCCGCAATCGCAATATCGTCGGGCGGTGTCTATGACCTCGCCCTGCGCGGCGCATTGCACGATATGCGTACGTTTGACAATTTCAAGGAAGTCGGGCGGCGTTTTGCCCCTGGGATGCTGATACCGGGGGTCGTCGACGAAGGCGTCTACGCCATCCCCGAGACCTTCAATTTCTTTGTCCTCTTTTACCGCTCGGACATCTTGGATGCCCTCGGGCTGCCGGTGCCGGACAGTATGCAGGAAGTGCGCGACATCCTGCCCCAGTTGCGGAGGATGGGGATGAATTTCAACAGCCATGTCGCCAACTATGTCGCCAAGCCTTTTGCGGCGACGACACCCTTCATTTATCAAAGCGGCGGGGAACCCTACGACCCGGAAACCGGTCTTGCGGCCATAGACTCCATGGAAGCCATCGCCGGGCTGGCTGTCCTCACGGAGAATTTCACCATTTATAACATGCGCTTCGACATCCAGAGCTTCTACCAATATTTCCGCGACGGTCGCACGCCGCTCGGCGTTTCCGATTATGGGACCTTCAACCTCCTGACCAATGCCGCCCCGGAACTGGCCGGCCATTGGGGTGTCGCCCTTTATCCGGGCATCGCGAATGAAGACGGCGAAGTGCTGCGCTGGACATCCGGAGCGGCAGAAAGCTGCGTCATCTTCTCGGACAGCGAAAAAAAAGAGGAAGCGTGGATGTTTTTGGATTGGTGGATGAGTGCCGACGTGCAGAATGAATTTGCCTTCAATTTGCAAACGACGCTCGGCAATGAATATATGTGGAATTCCGCCAATCTGGAAGCGATGGCGATGGCTCCGTGGAACCGGGAACATCGCGAGGTGATAGCCAGACAGCTTATCTGGACTTGGGAGCCGCCCCGCGTGCCGGGGGCTTATATGCTGGAGCGCGAGCTGTCCAATGCCGTGAATGCGGTCGTTGATGATGGGCGCAAGCTCCAGATGGCCATCGACACGGCGCAGAAAACGACGAATCGTGAGATAAACAGGAAACTCGCGGAATTTGGCTATACCGAAGATGGGGAGTTCATCCGCCCCCTGCATTTGCCTACGCCGGACAGTATCATGGAGTGGCTTGAATGAAAAAGAAACGACGGGAAATAAACGCTGCCATATGGTTTCTGCTGCCGTACATGCTCTTGTTCGTCCTGTTCATCGTCCTGCCGGTGCTGGCGGCGATGGCCCTGTCTTTCAGTGACTTTAACGCCGTCGAGCGGCCCGGCTTTGCCGGGATCACCAATTATGTCATGCTCCTGACCCAGGACCCGATTTTCATGCGCCATGTGCTGGGCAATACCCTGACCTTTGCCCTGATTGTCGGGCCGGTCGGCTACGCCCTGTCCTTTTTCCTTGCCTGGAGCCTCGGCCAGCTCCCTGCCCTGCCCCGGACGATTTGCGCTCTGGTCATCTACTCACCCTCGCTGACTTCGGGCGTGACGATGGCCGTCGTCTGGCGTATTTTATTCGCCGGCGACCAACTGGGTTATGTGAACGGCCTCTTGATCAATCTCGGCATCATCTCGGAACCGATACTCTTTTTGATCTCGCGGGAGTTTTTGCTGCCAATCATGATCATCATCGCCCTGTGGAGCAGCATGGGCGTCGGTTTTTTGGCGATGCTGGCCGGCATCATCAACATCGACTCCACCGTCTACGAGGCGGCGGCCATAGACGGGCTCAAAACCCGCTTCCAGGAGATGTTTTATATCACCATCCCAATGATGAAACCGCAGATGCTCTTTGGGGCGGTGATGGCGGTGGTCAACACCTTCCAGGTCGGCTACATCGGCGTCCAGCTCTCGGGCGTGAATCCCACGCCCCATTACGCCGGGCAGTTGATTGTCAACCATATCGAGGATTACGGCTTCATCCGCTACGAAATGGGCTATGCATCGGCCGTGTCCGTCGTCCTGTTATTAATGGTATACGCCATCTCACGCTTCGCACGGCGAATATTCCGCGAAGATTAAGAAAGGAGGGCGCATGAAAAAATTCATCTTCATTATCATATTCAGCGTCGCCCTCTGCCGGCAGCCGCTGGCGGCTTTCGCCATCGGGACACCCTACCATACCCGCACGGTCGATCACCTGGGCCGCCTGACCACTACCAGGGATGCCTACATCCCGGTGGCCGAATACGAAAATTTCAGCGGGGAGGAACTGTCCGGCCCTGCGGACATCACATTTTCCAACGACGGGAAGATGTACATCGCCGACAGCACTGCGGGCCGGGTATTGGTCGCGGATGTGGACGGCCAGTTACTCGACATCATCGGCGCGGACATCCTCACTCGGCCTAGCAGCGTCTTCGTCAGCCCGGACGGTGAACTCTACGTGGCTGACAGCGGCAGCGGGAGCGTCTGGCTCTTCGATGCCGGGGGCCAGCCCAAGCACGAGTATGTCCGGCCGCAGAACATCCTTTTCGGGCAGAGCCAGAGTTTCAGCCCGATGAAGGCGGTCGCCGACCATGCCGGTAATGTCTACATCATCTCCGAAGGTAATACCAACGGTGTCATCCAACTGGGCCATGCGGGGGATTTCTTCGGCTATGTCGGGGCCAACAACACGCCGCTGCTCATACGGGAGATCATTCAGCGCATCAGCTTCACCCAGCAGCAAAGGGATCAGCTTAGGCAGAACGTGCCGGCGACGCCGATTAACCTGGCCATCGACGAGCGCGGCCTAATTTATACTGTCACCCAGGGCGGGGCATCCGACGGCGTCAAAAAGCTCGACATCGCCGGCAATAATCTGCTGCGTGAGTCCTTTGCCCTGGAATTGCTCGCGGATGTCTGCGTCAACCCGATTGGTAATATCTTGACCGTCTCTGGCGACGGTTTCATCGCCGAATACACCAGCGACGGTGATTTATTGTTTATCTTTGGCGGCAGGGATACGGGACACAACCGGAGCGGCCTCTTTGTTTCCGCCAGCGGCATCGCCCACGACCCGGCGGGCCGGGTATATGTCCTCGATTCCGAAAAAAGGAGCGTGACGGTGTTTGAGCCGACGCCCTACGCCAGCACGGTCCATGCGGCCCTAGACCTCCAGCAGAAGGGGCTGTTCCACGACAGCCGCCTGTTATGGGAAGCGGCCCTGCGCCAGGACGCCCTGCTGGCCTGGGCCAATGCCGGTATTGCCGATTCATACTTCAAGGCCCAGCTCTACCGCGAGGCGATGCAGGCATATCGCTTGGCCGACGCCAGACGCGGCTACTCCGATTCGTTTTGGGAGATACGAAACGACTGGATGATGGAATACATGGGCTTGTTGCTCCTGGCCCTGGTCATGCTGTGGCTTCTGAAAAAGTCCCTGGCGCTGATAAACAAAAAGACGGCCGTCTTCGCCCCCCTGCGGCGGGCAAAGGAAAAGGTCACAGAAAAACGCCTATACAGGCAGCTCGCCTTTAGCGCCTATTTGCCCAAAAACCCTGCCGATGCCTTTTACGGGATAAAGCATGAGGGCAAGGTCTCCGTCGCCTCGGCCAGCATTTTGTATGTCCTCTTTTTCCTCGTCTTTATTTTCGACAAGTACATGAGCGGGTATCTGTATAAATCCGTCCGTGACGGCTACTACGAAATCGGCCTGGACGCGGCCTGGGTGTTCGGCCTGTTGACTGTTTTGCTGGTCGGCCACAATCTTGTCTGCTCAATCTCGGACGGGGAAGGCAGGCTGCGGGATGTCTACTGCGCCCTCGCCTATTGCCTGACACCATATATCTTCATCACGCCGATGCTGACGCTGCTCAGCCATGGCCTGACCCTCAATGAAGCCTTCATCATCTCCTTCGGGTCATTCATCGCCGTTACCGGCAGTGCCGTGCTGGCGTTTGTCATGGTCATGGAGATTCAAGGTTTCAGTTTCGCAAAGACGCTGCGCATGGTTTTACTGACCGGCTTTTGCGCGGCCCTGCTGTTCATGACCGGCGTGATCATCGTCGCCCTGACCAGTCAGCTCGTTGATTTTATCATGTCCGTTTTCTGGGAGGTGTATATACGTGCGTAGGGAATTGATCTTTTTGCTCTGTCTCGCCCTGTCCTGGCCCTGGCTGCCAGTGCGGCCGCTTGCGGCCCACGCGGCTCCGGATGCCTATACCTTCGTGGCTGAAAATGACGCTTTGCGGCTTTTTGTCAACGAGGAAAACCTGGGCATCATCCTGGAGGAGAAGGCGACGGGTTTGCGGCTGGGCAGTATTTGCGCCGACACGGACAATGTCTCCAGTGTGTCGTGGAAGGGTTTCATGGAATCGGGTTTCGCCTTGGAGTTTTATAATGCCGGCATGCCGTTGCCGGAGCGTCTCGACGCCTATAACGGCCGGCCTGAGCTACGCGTCGAAAAAACAGAGGGGGGCTTTGCCGCCCATGTCCACTACGCCGACAGTGGCCTGTCTTTTGTGCTGGAGCTGTCCTTGACGGAAGACGGTTTCCGGGCGGGCGTGCCTGCCGACAGCCTCGTGGAAACGGAGCAAGCCAGGATCGGGGCCATTTATCTGTATCCCTTCCTGGGGGCTTCCAGGCGGGGTGAAAAGGCAGGTTATATGCTGATTCCCGAGGGCGCGGGTGCCCTCATAGACCTGGGCGATAACGCCGGTAAGTTCAAAACACCGTACCAGAAACGGGTATACGGTGACAATCGTGGGACGATGGGGCAGGCGGTGCCCGCATTCGGCTGGATGGCACCCAAGGAACCGACGGCCATCCTCTCCCCCTTTTATGGCATTGCCCACACCGATGAGCAGTTGGGTTTCTTGGCCATCGTCGAGGAAGGGCAGTACAATGTCGAAATACTGGCCTATCCCAACGGGGTGACGACGGATTATGATTGGGTCACAGCCCGCTTTTTATACCGCGAACGCTACAATATGCAGATATCCCGCAGCCGCGCCGTTCCGACCTCGGAGGCAGTGCCCTATTTCCGCGATCTGTCGGTCCGCTACTACTTCCTTTCCGGCGAAGCGGCCAGCTATATGGGCATGGCCGAGAAATATCGCGAGAACAGGGTCGAAAACGGACTGCTGGACAAAAAGGACACTAGCTACAAAAGCCGGCTCGATTTTCTCGGCGCCGAAGCCGAAGCCTGGCTCTTTGGCCAGCGCAGTGTCTCCATGACCAGCATCAGCGAGATGGAGGAGATAATCTCCCGCCTGGCCGCCGCCGGCCGGTCGGACATCCTGGCAATCTATAAAGGCTGGCAGCCCGGGGGCTTGAGCAAAAGCCTGGGCAGTGCCAATTTTTCCCTCAGCCGCGCCATGGGCAGCACAAACGCCCTGTATGCGTTGGCAGGGCAGTTGGCGGACGGCGGCGGGCAGCTCATCCTCCACCAGGATCTGCTACGAGCCAACCCCGGCCGCTTTTATAACACCGGCAGCGACATCGCCAAGGGCATCAACCAGATCATCATCGAGGAGCAGACATATTCCGTGCCATTTGACAAATTTTATTTTCTGACCCCCAAACGCTCGCTGGAACTATCAGAATTGCTGGGACGGCAGTTTGCGGACCTGGGCTTCGCCGTCGGCGGCATCGGCAAGCAATTATTCTCATATTACGCTGAGTCGCGCGTCTTTTCCCGGGGCGACTGTGCCGAGGGCCACATCGCGGCCGTCCGTAGTCTGGCAGGCCCCGGTCTGGCACTCGAACAGCCCTTTGATTATCTCTGGGAGCAGACGGATCATTTTCTGGATATGCCCCTTTATACATCGGGTTACAGCTTCATCACCGCTGAGATACCCTTCCTACCGATCGTGTTAAAATCGTGGCTACCGTATTATGCGGATTATCTGAATTTCGAGGCCAATGAGCGGCTGTTCTTTCTGAAAATGGTCGAGTATGGGGCCTACCCCTCCTTCCTCATCACCTGGGAGAGTCCCGTCAGGCTGCGGGAGACCAACGCCGCCGACGTCTATTCGTCGGAGTTTGATGTCTACGAAGAACGGATAGTCGCATATGGAGAGGAGCTTCAACATATCACGGAGCTTTCGGAAAATGCGGGCATCGTCGGGCACGTATTGCTATCGCCCGAGGCTTCATTGGTGAGATATGGAAACGGGCTGGAAATCGTCGTGAATTTTGGGCAGGCAGCCATTGAGTACCAAGGCGTGCCGGTGGCGGCTGAATCCTATGTTCTGATTAAGGGAGGTGAGCTACTGTGAAACATAAATCCCCCTATTTTACGGTGACAAGAAAGAGGAACCTAAAAGGGCTCCTGTTCGTGCTGCCCTGGCTGGTCGGCTTCGTCTGCTTCTTCGCCTACCCCCTGGTCCAGTCACTCATATACAGCTTTTCCAACATCACCATCACGGCGATGGGGCGGCGGATGCAATATGTCGGCTGGGAAAACTACCGCGACATCGTCCTGCGCGACATCTATTTCATGGAGCGGGTCCGGAGTTTTTTCGCCAACACGGTATTTGCTTTCCCGCTCATCCTCGTCTTTTCGCTCGTCATCGCCATCCTGATTAACCAGCGCATCCGTGGGAAGGGGCTGTTCCGCACCTTGTTTTTTCTGCCCATCATCGTCGTCAGCGGCCCGGTTCTTTCGATGCTGATGAGTGAGGGGGCCTCGACTGTTCCCCTGATCGAGCAATATGACCTCTATGCCCTGCTGGCTACCCTGCCCTATTTCCTGATTGAGCCGCTGACTTATCTCTTTGGCCAGCTAATCATGCTGCTGTGGTATTCGGGCGTGCCCATTTTGCTCTTTTTGGCGGGCTTGCAAAAAATCGACCGTGTCCTCTACGAGGCGGCCCTGATTGACGGAGCCTCCGCCTGGGTGGCCTTTTGGAAGATCACCCTGCCCTCCCTGCGCGGCATCGTCTTAATAAACGCCATATACACCTTGGTATTTTTGGCCATGTCGGAGGTCAACGAGGTGATTATCCTGATCCGCGAAAACATGATGTCGCCCAGCAGGGGTTATGGCATCGCGGCGGCGATGGCCTGGCTCTATTCGCTGGGCATCATGCTCGCCATCGGCCTGTGCGTCCTGGTCATCGGTAGAGAGAAGAGAGACAAGGTAAAACGATAGCCCCTGACCCCTGCAACAAGAGGTTACTTACATGAACAAGCTTAAAAAATTCCTACTCGGCAGCAAGGACAAAAACGGCTTCCTCTTTGGCAGCTTCATCTATGTGATGCTGATTTCATTGGGCTTTGTGTATCTGTACCCGATGCTCTATATGCTGGTGACGAGCCTTAAATCCCTGCCAGACCTGCTGGATGCGTCGGTGCGCTGGATCCCCCGCTCTGTTTCGATGGACAATTTCCGCCAGGCCTTCGAGGTCTTAAATTTCCAAAAGGCCTTCCCCGACACCATCCAGATTGCCTTGTTACCCGCGCTGGCCCAGACCGTCATCTGCGCCCTGACCGGCTACGGCTTCGCGCGCTTTGCCTTCCCCTTCAAGAAGCTGTTGCTCGTGCTGGTCCTGCTGACATTCATCATCCCGCCCTATGTGCTGATGGTGCCGACCTACACGATGTACAGCGATTATGGCATCCTCGGTTCCCTGTCGGCGCTGGTTTTGCCGGCCGTGTTCGGCCAGGGGATGAAAAGCGCCATCTTCATCCTGATCTTCATGCAGTTTTTCAAGCAGACACCCCTGTCGCTGGACGAGGCGGCCCGCGTCGACGGGGCGGGGGAGATGACGATATTCATGCGCATCGCCGTGCCATTGGCCGTGCCGGCCTTTGTCGTGGCATTTTTATTCTCGTTCGTGTGGTACTGGAACGAGACCTATTTTACCTCGCTCTACCTCGGCAGCGCGGCGATGGGTAACGCCGACGCGATGACGACCCTGCTGTTGGAGCTGGCTAAATTCGAGCAAAGCTACATGGGCTACCTCCAGTCGACGTCGGGCAATTGGGCCGCCGCCTTCATGGGTGAATCGGTCGCCAATGAAGCAATCAAGATGGCGGCGACCCTGATTACGGTGCTGCCGATGCTGGTCATATATTTTATTTTACAGAGACAGTTCACGGAAAGCATCGACCGTACGGGCATCACGGGCGAATGAGGGGGTGAAGGATGCAAGAAAGGAGGGCAGTGCTTATGGTTGGTTGAGGGAAACGTAGGGGGTCGCAGACTGTGCGGCCTGAGGCAATGTATCTGTTTATCCGTTAATACTGTAGAGTTTCAAGGAGGATTATGATGAAAAGAAAAGCTAAAATGATGAAGAAATCCCTAAAAATGCTATTAGCCATGGCCCTTAGCCTGGCTCTGCTGGTGGGTTGCACGAGCGGCACGACCACGCAGGAGACGGACACCCCATCTGCGACCACCCCGGCGGACGATACGGGAGGGGCAGGCACGTCGGCCGATGACACAGCGGCGGGCGGTTTGCCGGCCATGACGACGGAAAACATCACCCTGCGCTACGCTTATTGGGGCCAGCATGAAAAAGGCGAGACCGAAGTGACCCAGGCCCAGAAAAAGCAGTTCGAGGATAAATACCCCAATATAACAATAGAATTCGTTGAGATTGACCAGGGGCAGTGGGCGGAAACCCTGCAAAACATGGCGGCGACGGGCACATTGCCCGATGTCTTCGGTGTCTTCTCCGTCTCGCAGGCAGTGATGAACGAGTGGGCCCTGCCGCTGGATGATCTCTATGCCCTCGACCCCGACACGGCGGACATGTACCCGGCCTTCGAGCAAAATTCACTGGTTAATGGCCAGCGTTATGCCATGCCCTGGGTAATGTTCCCCCACCTGGTATTCCTCAACAAGACCCTGTTCGAGCGCTACAATGAACCGCTGCCCAGCTACGACTGGACGGTGGATGAATTCTTCGAGATTGCCACCCGTTTGTCCTACCCCGAGGAATTTTATTTCGGCACCTCCAATCCCCTGTATGAAGACCTGTTCCCGGCGTGGTATAATGGCAATCAGGGCAAATGGGGCTGGGATGGCAAAGATTACCATTTCGACCAGGTCTGGGTGGATGCCATGAATAAAAGGTATGAGCTGATGGATGCCCAGATACTCGAATGGGCCCCAGCCGAAGACAAGGAACACTTCCTCGGCGACCCCGATGCCTGGCCTCCGGGATGGGGACGGGTTGCCATGCACCTGGACTGGCCGTGGACGATTGCCCATTTCGAGGATGTCGTCACGCAGCAGTCCGGCTGTGAGTTCCTCTATTACCCGCTGCCCCAGGGCCCGACGGGCCAGCAGCTCGTCATTGTCGACAATGCCGTCATCAGTGCCGCCACCAATCATCCCCGCGAGGCTTGGGAACTGCTCAAATGGACGACCTGGGGCGAAGAAGCGATGCTTTCGCGTCAGCAAGCCTACCGCGATGCCGGCGCCAATGTCAGCCGTATGCCGGTGACGGGCAACCAGGCGGCCTGGGATGATTTGATCAGCAACGCCACCAGGGATGACTTAAAAGAGCTGTATGTCCGCCTAAACGACCTTGTGCCTTCGCCTTGGCCGGTATCGCCCGGCTGGGATGACATCCAGAACTGGATTAACGAGCAGGATATCTACGGACGCTTGGACAGGCGCGAAATCGCCCCCGCCGACGTGGCGGCTGAACTCAATACCAAGGCCAATGAGCTGAAGGAAGAGTTTATCCAGAGGTTGCCGTAACCACAGGGCGGCAGGAGCAGAGCCCCTGCCCTACGATCATTGACCACTGATCACTTACAAGAGGACCTTCCATGAAAAGAAGAAGCGTCAATCCGCGCCATTTTGATAAAAGCCAGTTGAAGATATATGCCTACATCGTGCCGCTGTGCGTCTTCATGCTGCTGCCGATCATCTACATCTTTAGCAGCGCCTTCAAGCCCTTGAGCGAACTGTTCCAGTTTCCGCCGCGCTTTTTCGTCGCCCAGCCGACAACGGACAATTTTCGGCGCCTGTTTCAACTGACGCAGCAATCCGCTGTTTCTTTCGGGCGCTATATGTTCAACAGTGTGATTGTCACCGTTGGCGTCGTCTTTGGCTCCATTGTCATCGCATCGATGGCGGGCTTTGCCTTTTCAAAACTGCACTTCAAAAGGAAGGGACTCTTGTTCGAGATTAACACCATCGCCCTGATGTTCGTGCCGGTCGCGGTCATCATCCCCCGTTACCTGGTCATCGAAGGCATGGTCATCGTCGATACCTATTTTGCTCATATTCTGCCGCTGCTGACGATGCCCGTCGGCCTGTTTTTACTCAAACAGTTCATCGACCAGGTACCCGATGAGCTGATCGAATCGGCACAGATAGACGGGGCCGGGCCATTTTGGGTTTATTTGCGGGTGATCATGCCTTTGACCAAGCCCGCGCTGGCCACTGTCGCCATCTTGGCCTTCCAGCTCGTCTGGGGCAACATGGAGACATCCAATTTATTTACCACCAAGGAGAGCATGCGGACGATGGCCTTTTTCATGAATACCCTCGTCCAGCAAAACACGGCCGCCGGGGCGGGGGCCGGCCCCCCCCCCCGTGGGGGGGGGTTGTTTTCCCCCCGCCCTAATGTAAGTGATATGCTGTAGCAGAAACATGGACACGTGCGGCATTCAGAGACACGTCACACGTGCCTTACCAGTCAGTGGACAGTGCTTAATAGAACTTTATTTGGTTCGTCGTCAAAATTTTAATACCCGCAGTGCGATGTGTGTTTGATGTAACCACATACGTGCAGTTGTACAGAAAGTGCAGGCTGTACGAGAGAAATACCATGTAAACAACATCGTGGCTGGCACGTGACATTTCAACTTTCGGTTCGACGGGTACACTTTTATATCGATCTAACTGTATTGTGTGGCCAATAGAGGTGACGGCAGGTTGAGGAGCTAACATTGCGTTCAGTGGATTAGCCAGGATTGTTCAAGGTGGGGGGTGGGGTCATTAGGAGGGTGTGGTGGGGTTGCATCCTTAAATTAATTAGAAGTAGCTGGAAGATATGAAGGGAGAAGTTTGGACAAAACTGCGTAATGGGCAGTTCGTGATCAGTAATGCGAAAGCATATTTGTGGGATGTGGCACCCTCATGATGTCACTTCCCACAAGACTCTAACGACGTCTGTCTGTCCGTTATGAGAGCTTCAAATCGTATTGGTAAGATGACAAAGTCAAGGAAGATTAGAAGACCCGACGAAAAAAGCTTACAAAATTCTGGAGGGACGATTTTGAGTGGAGAATATACCGTAGATTGTGTACGGGAGGAAGATGCTGAAAAGGATCTTAAATTTGTAGGGTGGAAGGGAGCAGACAGGACTGATCTGACCCTGGATACAGACATTTGGCGGGGTGTTGTGCACACGACAATGAAACTTCAGACCTCATTACGTTCCGGA
>Ga0099364_10006794_pt1 | contig 16568 bp, 9 predicted proteins | sample TergutTh196P3_FD_73070 | JGI IMG/M metagenome (GOLD analysis project Ga0099364, IMG submission 73070) | Microcerotermes parvus P3 segment gut microbial communities from Pointe-Noire, Republic of the Congo - Th196 P3 | ecosystem: Host-associated > Arthropoda: Insects > Digestive system > Gut ... | reverse complement strand
CGGATTCAAGTCCGTTCTGCGGAACGAATTTAATTTATACGCCATTTCATTTATGTTTTTCTTGTTCGCAGCCATTTATACAATAACCGCCTATATTTTAAAATATAATATCGTTTTATTCAATTCTATAGGAACATTTGCCATACTCTCGCTGCTGGTTTACAATATTTTTGATATAATTTTCGAAATAACAGGTTTTCAGGCGGTGTCTTCAAAAAAATTAAAATACGCCCTGCGGTTCGATAACGGCGCTCCGAAAGAGCGCGAAGTCTTCAGGGATGTGATCCCTCAGGATACCGCTGTGGGACGAATAACAAAAACAGCGTTCGTTTCAAATTTTTTCGCGAGGACCGGCAGATATAAAAATCACCGGGAAGCGTCGAAATATATATATTTCTCTCTTTCGGCGGTCATCGTCATTTCGGTTGTTATGATAATACTTAACCGCGAAATACCGAGTATTATGACGGCAGCTCTGTTTTTGTTTTTAGGGTCCGTGCCGTTGTGCTCGTTTATATCGGCGGCTTATCCGCTGCACAGAGCGCAGAAAAAATCACAGATTTCAGGCGCGGCGTTCATCGGAGCCAACAGTATAGAAGAAAATTCGGAGATTGCCATACTTTCTGTTTTTGACAAGGATATTTTTCCGCCCGCCAATGTGAAGATGCCGGGGGTCAGGGTATACGGTAAAAACAGGCTGGATAATGTTATGCTGCATCTATGCTCACTTTTTGCCAAATTAAATCTGCCCGCGGCGGAAGAGTTCAAATCGTCGGTGGATTGGGATGCAGAAAAAGAAGCGGAAGCGGATATTAAAATAAATGATGTGAGCGAGATCGGCGTTTGCTATGAAACACACGGCTTGGTTTTATTTGCCGGCAGAGCAAAATATATCGAAAATCTCGGTTTCAGTGCGCCTGTTGACATCGATTATGACGAGCAGTTCTTGAAAAGTTCGGGTAGTATTATGTATCTTGCCTCGGATTCTGAGGTTATAGCAAAGATATATTTAAAATACGAGCTTACGGAAAATTTTCATGACATATTAAAAAACGTCAAAAAAATGAACTCCTGTATGTGCATAAAAACATTTGACCCGAATATAGACGACGCGCTGCTGCGCAGACTTTCCAATATAAAAAAATTTCCCATAAAAGTGCTGAAGTTAAAAAATTGGAACGATATTTATAAAATCGAAGAATCGACCGAGACCGGCGTGGTTTCAAAAGATTCGTTAAAAGCGGCAATAGACGCGCTGCTGATCGCCGGCAGAGCGAACCGGACGGTAAAAAGCAACGCGCTTGTCCAGAGCATCGCATTTGTTATAAATCTTCTCCTTACTGCGGGTTTGATTTTTTTCGGCACAGCTTTTTTGACCAGTGCGGTGATTATTCTGCCGGTTCAGATTTTTTGGGGAGGCGTTATAATATTTTTATCAGTTCTTTCACCGTAAAAAAATAATAATTCCGGAGGTAATATAAACTTATGAAAACCTTTCTGCATGAAAATTTTATGCTAAAAAGCGAAACTGCGCAGATTTTATATCACGAAACAGCGGCCGCCCTTCCGATTATTGATTATCACTGTCATATCGATCCGAAAGATATCGCAGAAAACAAACAATACAAAAATCTCGCGGAAATTTGGCTGACCTGCGGAGATCATTATAAATGGCGCGCAATCAGAGCCAACGGTTACGCCGAAAAATATGTGACGGGGGACGCGGACGATTACGATAAATTCAAAGCATGGGCAAACACTCTGCCCAAATGTATCGGAAGCCCCCTTTATATATGGGCGCATACCGAGCTTAAAAAATATTTCGGTTACGGCGGCGTTTTAAATGCCGGAAGCTGCGATTTGGTCTGGAATTTAGGGCTTGAAAAATTAAAAAGCCTGCGGGCGCGGGATATAATAAAACAATCAAATGTCAAACTTATCTGCACCACGGACGACCCCGCCGACACGCTTGAGTTTCATAAAGCCATAGCGGCCGATCAGAGCTTTAAAACCGCTGTTCTTCCGGCGTTCCGTCCGGACAAAGGGCTGCATATCGAAAAACCCGGGTTTGCCGCTTATCTTGAAAAATTGGGTGAAGCGGCGAATTTTCCGATAAACAGTTTTGACGATTTATGCGGCAGCTATATAAAACGGCTGGATTATTTTGCCGCTGCCGGCTGTAAAACCGCCGACAACGGTTTTGAGAATATTCCGTTCAGACGCGGGGACGCCGGCGCGGTGCTGAAAAAAGCGCTTTCGGACGGAACCGGCGGACTCTCACAGCATGAGATCGATATTTATAAAACCGAACTGTTTTTGTTTTTGGCGCGCGAATACCGCAAACGCGGTTTTGTTATGCAGATCCATTTCGGCGTTGGCAGAAATTACAGAGACCGCTTATTTGATTCTTACGGTCCCGATGCGGGAGGCGACGGTATCGGCGGGTTTAACTGCATACAGGCGCTCTCAAAAATTTTAAATGAACTGGATAAAACCGATGAACTGACAAAAACCGTATTATATTCGATCAATCCGGTCGATAACACCGCGCTCACCGCGCTTATGGGCTGTTTTCAAACCGGCGGACCCGGAATTTTTGAAGGCGGAACAGGCAAAATGCAGCACGGTTCGGCGTGGTGGTTCAACGATACGAACAAAGGTATGCGCGAACAGCTGACAGGTCTCGCCGACGGGGGTCTGCTCGCTAATTTTGTGGGGATGCTCACCGATTCGCGCTCTTTTCTTTCATACACGCGCCATGATTATTTCCGGCGCATACTGTGCGACGTTCTCGGGGATTACGCTGAAGCCGGCGAATACCCTCGGGATATTGTATATCTTTCGGAAATTACGAAAAATATATGTTATAACAACACGCGCGATTATTTCGGATTTGATTTATAATTTTTGCAATTATGGAATCAAGATAAGAAATAAGCGAAACTAAATTCGGCGTTACCGGGATTAATGCCGCGTCTGCCGCAAAAAAGACAGAGGATTTAAATTATGATACACAATCAAGAAACAGGCGCGAGAAACAGCGTTGAAAAAATCACCGAAATATTCAGGGAAGAAACGGGCTGCGCCCTAATCTGCGGCTTTGACCGAGCACATCATCAAATAGGAGCGGCTTCCGACTCAAACCGCCCCGCCGGATTTATGGAAGCGCATATTTCAACGGAATATAAGCTTGCATTGAACACAAAAAAACCGCTTATATTAATAAGCGACGCCGTAAAATTGAACGGCGCGGGCAAAGTATGCTTCGCTTTATCGGTTGGGTTCGGGAACGGCTCGCCGCTTCCTCAGCCGAGCGGAAGATATAATATCTATGTAAACGATACTTTCTGCGTTTCTGTGCGGAACGTCAACTATTCGTTCTACTGGCGCGGCGAAAACGGCGGCGAGTTCGCGTTCTCGATGAGGCGGTGCGAAACCGCTCCTCCATATACGGGTATGACGCTTTCACCGCTTATACAAAACGAAGGGCAGGCGGCGTTCGGAATAGGGCTGCTTACCGCAAACGCCGAGCTTATTCAAGACGGACAGCCCGCGAAAATAACGATTGAAGCCGTAAGCAATTACCAAAGTGAGAAGTATATTTATGTTTCGACTGCTTTTGGTATAATTCACCAATCAAATATATGGTCGGCTCTTGAAATCCTGAAAACGAAAAATATCAGGCAGTCAAGCGGATATTCCGTATATTTCGGCGATATACATACTCATTCGGGTCAAGTGCGCGAACGCGAACTCGACGAAGGGTGCGGAATGGGCAGCATGAATGATAATTATATCTACGCGAAAGGCGCGGGCGGACTGCATTTCTACGCGCTGACCGACCACGAAACTCAAATACTTCCCGACTATGAAGACGCTTATTTCGCACTTGCCGACACTCATAACAAGAACGGCGAATTTGTCTGTATAAAAGCTTTTGAACACACTTCGCTTATATACGGGCACCGAAACGTATATTTCAAAGATGAAGCCAAGGTTATCAATGGTTTAACTCTCCCAACGCATCCGCATGAATTAATCGCTTCGCTTGACGGTTACGAATTTTTCACCGTGCCTCATCATACATCAAGCGCGTCACACCCGTTTAATACCGCTCTGCTGACGGAAAAAGACCGCTGTGTTGAAGTATATTCGGTATGGGGTTCATCGGAATACTGCGGCGATTTTCCGCGCGGCGTGTCGGACAGGCATGACTGTTATTGGGTAAGCGATATACTCAAAGAAAAAAACGTCGTAGGCATTTTAGCTTCGGCTGACGGACACGACGGTTGCCCGGGGAACGCTCAGTCGCCTTATCCCAAGCACCAGCACCAGTTCCATTTCTGCGGAAGCGGTCTTACCGCCGTACTGTGCGGTACGCTGACGCGCGAAGCCGTGTATGAGGCGCTGTATAACAGGCGGTGTTACGGAACGACCGGCGCACCCATCATATTGGAGTTTACATGCGGAGATTACATAATGGGGGATGAAATCTTTAATCAGACAACACCTCCGGTCTTTGCCGTTTCATGCAAAGGGACAAATTCAATCAAAGAAATAAGAATTGTCAAAAACGGAAGCATCCATTATATACACCCCTGTTGCAGCATACACGATATAACCTTTACTTATACCGACGAAAACTATGACGGAAAAGACGCGAATTATTATGTCCGGGTAGTTCAGACCGATATGGAGAGCGCGTGGTCTTCACCGATTTTCTTTATAAATGCGTGATATAACGAAAAAGAAAAACAGTAACCAAGTTATCCAATGATTAAAATATCTCATTCAACCCCATGTTCTAATTTATCTTTCAATTCTTCAATTTTATCAATAGAAAATTTGGTTAGTCTTGCTATTAATTTTATATCTAATCCTTCTTTAATGGCTTCTATTGCCATTTTTTCTTTTTCTTGTTCTTTTTCTTTCCTGTGTTTTTCAGTCAATTCTTCAGTTATCTCCATAATTGCTTCTTTTTTTGCTAATTCCCGCGTTTTTTTGACGCTGTAGCCGTCAACCATTTGAAACATATCGTTCAACCTCCTTTGATATATTTGGTCTGCTATTCGGTTTATCTCTTCTTCAGGTGCTTCTATGTGCTTCAGAAACACCCGCACACACTCGCTTATCAGCGGCAGCAGCGGCTCCGGTATATTCGCCGCCAGTTTCTCTACATAGTCCCGCGGTATCGACGCCGACAGCTCGAAATCATCAGCGTGACGTATCTTGTCTATCAGCAGTATCAGCGACAGCGCGTTACCGTATTTGATTATATCTTCACGGCTGTACTCGTTCAGGTCCACGAGTTCATACTCGAACTTCGGTATATATTTCTCGAATATATCACCCATGTATGTCCGCTCAATCAGGCTCATCGCACTTTTCCATTTGGTCGCGCCGTCGTAAAACACGATGGGCAGCACAGGCGGCAGCTTGAAGTCCGCGTCGGTGCTTGATTTGCGTTTCGTAACTCCGGTTTGCTCAAGCTCTTCCTTGCGCAGCTTGTCGTTGTCTTTGATATACGCATCCCACACCAACACGGTATATACGAGCATCTTATACGCCGATGTATAGTTTACGCTGCTCTCATGCTCCACGATGCTTATGACGTACAACGGGTCAGCATCATCGCCGAGATTAATCTGCTTGACCGTGTCGGAGTCTTTATTGTTCAAAAACAGCGGCAGATGCCTTGGCGTTATGTCTTTGATGTCCTGCGGGTTCAGCCCTTTGAGTATATCTATCGGGATAAAATTATTCAGGAACTCTGTGAATATCTGCGGTTCGCCGAATATTTTTTTGTATATGTTATCCTTGGTATTGCGCGGGGTTGCGTTTTCTTCCATGTGTTTTTTTACCCGACTTTCGTTTATATGGTAGGGACGAACTGTGTTCGTCCGCGATATATCGCCGGCGTTGGATTTATGTCCGCGGACGCACAATGTGCGCCCCTACATATTGTGTATCTTGTCAAATATGCTCATATATAGATATATTATACCACAGCTTAAAATTTTTTGCAAGGATAATTTTTAAACGTTACGGCAATTTGTAACAAAATATTTGTATTAAATTGATTGTAGGGAATGGATTTATCCATTCCGTAAATTAAAAATAACATTGTTTTATCAATTATTCGGAACGCATAAATGCGTTCCCTACAATGTGAAAAATCCATTTGTGAACAAATCATATTGCCATAATTTTGGCTTCCGCTGTATTGACATTTTAAACTTATTATGGTATAATCAATTCAAATAAAATAACCATAATGGGAATTGTATTAAACATGGGAAATAATTTTAGAACGGCGGTTGTCACCGGGGGCAACAAAGGCGTTGGCAGAGGGATTGTTTACAGTCTTGTAAAAACGGGGATAAAAGTATGTATCTGTTACAACAGTTCGGAGGATTTTGCGTTTGAAACGCTTGAAAAAGCGAATGAACTCGCCCAAAACAGCGCATTTTTATGTAAATGCGACGTTTCAAACCGGGCTGATGTGAAGCATATGGTTGAAGAAACCGTAAAAAGATTCGGCGGGCTGGATATACTTGTAAACAACGCCGCGCTGCAGCCGAATTTTCCGCTGGGAAAATATGAAATGGATCTGTTCAGAAAAATATGGGATGTAAACATCGGGGGATACTTTTTATGTTTACAGGAATGTCTGCCGTATTTAAAACAGTCCGGCTGCGCGCGGGTGATAAATATTTCATCAATACACGCAAAACGCCCCTCGGTTTTTGACGCGGGATATTCCATGACAAAAAACGCGATCAAAATGTTTACGCGGGAAGCCGCGATTGAACTCGCCGGAGATAAAATCACGGTGAATTATATAATTTTGGGCGCCTGCAGAATCGAAAGAAAAACGGGGGATTTCGGGGGTTCGTTCAGCGCGCATATGCCGCCTCCGGCGCGGACAAAAACAACGTTTCCGCTGGGGCGGCTTTCGGTTCCCGAGGATGTCGGGGGTTTGATTGTTTATCTTTCAAGCGAGGAAAGCGAAATAATAACCGGAACGGGGATAAGAATCGACGGCGGAAGCGTTTTATTATAATAAACAAAGAAAAGGGGGCAAAAAAAACATGAAATTCAATTGCAAAGAAGACATAATCCAACTCACGGGTGAATGGAAAGGCGAGCGGTTCGATGACGGCAGACCAAAAGTTCCGGATGACGTGCTGCAAAGAATACGCAATATCACCTTCGAAGAAGCCTGGGGACCCCTTTGGGGCAAAGGGTACAGATACCAATGGGAATGTTCGTTTAAAATGGTTCACCCCACGCGCAAACTCGTTGGCAGAGCGGTCACTTCGGTTATGGTTCCAATGCGCCCCGATCTGCATAATTATCTGCTGGAATACGGGCACCGGCAGGAAAATCGAAAGGGGTTCTTCAACCAGTGGGTGATTGACAATTTAGTCGAGGATGACGTGGTGGTTGTCGATCTGTTCGAAAAGATATATCAAGGCACATATGTGGGGGGGAATTTGTCTACAGCCATAGCGACGCGCACCAAAAACGGCGGAAGCGTTATTTGGGGCGGGATACGCGATCTTGAACAGATTGCGGATATAGATAATATCCAAACCTTCTATAAAGGCGTTGACCCAACGGGCATAGGGGACGTCACCATGACGGGTTATAATGTGCCGTGCAGGATAGGAGGAGCCGTATGTATGCCGGGAGATGTGGTGCTGGGCACAATTTCGGGCGTTATATTTATCCCGCCGCAGCACGCCGAAGAAGTGGCGGTAAACGCAGAAAAAAGCCATATCAGGGACATTTTCGGATTTATACGGCTGGACCAAAAAGTTTATTCAACGGCACAGATAGATACCGCATGGACAAAAGATATGATGGACGATTTTATAAATTGGTTTAAAACCGATCCCAAATCAGAGCAGTACCGGCATCTGACCTGGGATAAAGAGATCGAACAGGCAAGCAAAACTTCGGAAAATAATGCACAGGTGAGGTTATAACAGCGCTTTTAAATATTTCCTTAAAACTTCAAACACTTTTTCAACGTTGATCGGTTTGCCGAGATAATCGTCCATACCCGCCGTAAAACATTCTTCGATATCGCTTTTGAACACATTTGCGGTCATGGCTACAATCGGCAGTTTAACACCCTGCAGGGCGGGCAGGGCGCGTATGGCGCGTGTCGCCTGATACCCGTCCATTTTCGGCATCTGCACATCCATAATCACAATATCATACCCGCCGGGATCCGCTCTCACCATATCCAGCGCTTCCTGACCGTTTTCGGCGCAGTCGATTTTGATGCCTGTGTCTTCCAAAAGTGAAATAAATATTTCACGATTTATTTCTATATCCTCAGCGAGCAGTATTTTCTTGCCTTCAAACCGGTTATCTTCATATTTTATTTCTTTTATGTCAAAATCCCGGGTTTGTTCGGTTCCGTGATATTCGCCCGCAAAATTTTCTCCGCAGCGCAGTTTTACCGTAAAAATAAATTTAGCACCTTTGCCGAGTTCCGATTCAATCCAAATCGTCCCTTCCATAAGCTCGATGATACGTTTTGAGATCACCAACCCCAGCCCCGTGCCTCCGTATTCGCGGCTTGTTCCGCTTTCCGCCTGCTCGAAAGCCTGAAAGAGTTTTTTCTGTTTGTCGGGGGCAATACCTATACCGCTGTCAGAAACCTCGATGCGCAGCTCGCATATATTTCCGGTTTTTTCGAGCAATGACGCCCCCAAATAAATCCTGCCGCCCCTTGGCGTGAATTTTACCGCATTTGACATAAGATTCGTTATCACCTGCGCTATGCGCTGATCGTCCCCTATTGTAAAATCCGGTATATTTTCATCTATATCCATGGTGAATTTATGCTCTTTTTCTTCCATGCGGAAATTGACGATCGACACCACGTTTTGAATCATATTCATAAAATCAAATTCGACAGGCGCAAGATTGAGTTTATCAGCCTCAATTTTTGACATATCGAGTATATCGTTTATAACACCGAGCAGATGCGAAGAAGCGGCTTCTATTTTGTTTAAGGCATATTCTTTTTCTTCTATTGTTTTTGCTTTTTTCCCGATGGTTGTCATGCCGATAATGGCATTCATCGGCGTCCTCATTTCATGGCTCATACTCGAAAGAAAATTGCTTTTTGCCCTGCTTGCTTCGATCACCTTTTTATTTTGATATTCTATTTCTTTTATAAGTTCCGCGCCTTTTATTGCGGTTGAAATATTTATGCGCAGCGTTTCATAGGTATATACGGAAATATCGGAGTCAAAAGGCATAAGCATAACCCCGAATTCTTCGTCTTTAAAAAACAGCGGGATAAAAAACAAATCGCGCCGCTTTTTTTCAAAATCAAAATCCTCAACAGTAGAATAATCCGAAAACAGAATGGGTCTGCCGCTGTCGGTTTTTATATTGAATTTTTTATCTTCGTCAAAACCTATCAATGTGGTTATTGTTCTGTCAGCATTTAAAACGCCGCTTTTTACCGGTGTTTGATATAACCCGATCACAACGGTGCCAATCGAAATATCCGGGAGTGACTTATATAATTCTTCCGCAAGAGAATCGATATCAAATATTAACACCAGATTGCTCGCTATTCTTCTCACCATCCATTGCCTGTCGCTTAAAACTATATCGCGGAATTCCCGCTGCTTGAATCTGATATTTTGGACAAATGCCGAAGCATAAGCGAGGGTTGAGCGGATCGTGTATTCGTTTGTCACTTCACCGCTGTAAAACTCAATGCCCGCCGAAAGTATATTGAGCGCTTCGTTCCATATTAAGATATCTTTGGAATATTGGTTGTACGATATCAAATTTTCATTGAGCAGACGCAGAAATCTTTCTTCTGAAAACGATTTTTCTTTTATCGCATAAGTAAGGGCTGCAGCCCATTTTTCAATTTGTATTTCCGGAACCTCCCGGCTGAAAAGAGCTATGAATTTATGCAAAACATACGCTTCAAGCGAATCTGTTTTTATTTGTTCGTCTTTATATTTCGGTCCGGTATTTAAAAACTCTTTTTCAACACATCCGCACGACTGCCGCTCTATAAAAACAGGCGGGATATATGTTATTTTTTCCACGGGATTTCCGTTGATTTGATCGAACAGCAGCCCCGCGCCGATAAGCCCGAATTTATGAAAATCCTGCCGCGCCGTGCTTATTGAGGGAATAAACGCTGATGAAAATTTATCGTCGTCAAACCCCGTAACCGCAAAGTCGGCAGGTGCCAGAAGATTATAGTTTTTTAATTCGTTTAACACGCCTATCGCGGACACATCATTGCTCGCAGCGATAGCTTCAGCAGAGAATCCGGGTTCTTCAAGCAGTCTTTTCACCGCATTTTTCCCGCTGTCCTGGTCAAAATGTCCGGGAAAAACATATTTTTCATCATAAGCTATGCCGTTTGCGGCAAGCGCTCTTTTATACCCCTCAAGCCTGTCTTCGGCTTCCGGGTGACCGTTTGGACCCTTTACGAACGCGATCCGCTTTTTATTATGAACTCTTATTAAATGGTCCACCGCGCCATACATTCCGGCTATGTTATCGACTATAACCGACGGGATACCCGGTATTACGTATGAAACCGAAACCACAGGCAGATGTTCGGGAATTTTGGCGATATATTCTTCAAATTTTTCGTTGCCCAGTATATGGGCTATAAATCCTGAAAATACGATTATTCCGTCCAGCGAAGAGCTTTTTCTTACGGTATCAAAACAAGTTTCAAAATGTGAGGCAAAACTGTCAACGCTTATTTGGTAGGTTCCGAAATAAGCTGTCAGATGAATATCATTTTTATGCGCATATTCAACAATACCGTTCCAAATATCATATTGGTTCGTATTGTCCATAGTAGAAAATATTACGCCGAAATGAAGCCGTTTTTTATTTTTCATGCTTTAATCCCGCTTTTCTTATACTTCTCATACTTTTAAAACAAAATGCCGGCAATTCCCACTTCACCGGCACCTCATCTCATGGCAAGCCTGGAGGGATTCGAACCCCCGACCCTGTGCTTAGAAGGCACATGCTCTATCCAGCTGAGCTACAGACTCGCGTATAACAAAATTTATATATTCTTCTATATTATTCCAATATAATACCATACAATTAATAATTTGTCAAGAGCTTTTTACGCTTTAAATTTATTTTTGCTTGACTTTTTTTGTTTTTTAATGTATAATTGTAACATAAAAAATGGAGCGGGTGATGGGGATCGAACCCACACAACCAGCTTGGAAGGCTGGGGCTCTACCATTGAGCTACACCCGCACACGTTTATTTTTTAAGCAACGCTAACTATTATATCATAAAATATTAGTTTTGTCAATACATTGAAAAATTATTTTTTTATAATCGGAGTGAATTTAAAATTATGAACATACGCGAACTGGGAAAAAAATTAGCCGCCGCGCCGGATATTGTCATAACGGTGCTCGGGGATTTTTGTCTTGACAAGTATCTTTACATAGACCAAAAAAAAGACGAGCAGTCGCTTGAAACCGGGCTTACCGCATATCAGGTGACAAAAAAAGGAATATACCCCGGAGGAGCCGGCACAATAGTAAACAATCTGCGCTCGCTTAAAGCGCAGACGCTGTGCGCCGGGGTTATCGGGGACGACGGCGAAGGGTATGAGCTGCTTTCCGCGTTAAAAAAAATAAACGCCGATACAAAGCTTATTTTAACCGACCCTGCCCGCTGCACCAGCACATACACCAAGCCTATGCGTAAAGGCAAAGAACTTAACAGGCTGGATTTCAAAAATTTTGAGCCGATGAGTGAGGACTCCGAGCGGCAGCTTATAAAGAATATTTATACTGCGGCAAAAAAATCAAACGCCGTTATCGTGCTTGACCAGTTCATCGAAGAAAACTGCAATACAATAAACTCAAATATAAGAAAAGAACTCGCAATTATCGCGGAAAAGTACCCCGATTTGATTATTTATGCCGATTCGCGGGCTTATATCGATATGTTTTCCGGTATAATGATTAAATGCAACAACCACGAATTAAAAAACAAAAAACTCGACGGAGCGGCTCTTTTCAAAAAAAACGGCAAGCCCGTATTTGTCACAATGGGCGAAGAAGGCTCGGCGGTATACGATAAAAACGGCGCGCACACAGCCCCGGCAATCAAAGTCGAAGGGGAAGTTGACATCTGCGGAGCGGGCGACGCCTGCACTTCGGGCATCGTGCTCGGTCTGGCTCTTGGAGCCCCTCCCGAGGTCGCCGCCGTGCTGGGAAATATTGTGGCATCCATCACCATAAAACAAATCGGAGTGACAGGCACGGCGAGCATAGAACAGGTTCTTGAAGTTATTGAAAATTTTTATTGAAAAAGTTAGGAACAAACCATGGATGTACTGAATATTTTAGCAAAAGAGTTTAATATTCCGCAAAAAAGATTGACCGATACGGTATCGCTGTTTGATAACGGAGACACCATTCCGTTTATTGCCCGTTACAGAAAAGAAGTGACGGGCTCGCTTGATGATCAGGTGCTGCGCAGCCTTTCGGAACGGCTGGGTTATCTGCGCAATTTAGCGCAGCGCAAAGCCGAGGTGCTGACCTCGATTGAAGAGCAGGGCAAGCTCACCGACGAGATACGCGCGGCCATCGAAGCCGCAGAAACGCTTGTTGAGGTGGAGGATATTTACAGGCCGTTCCGCCCCAAAAGAAAAACCCGCGCTTCCGTCGCCAAAGAAAAAGGGCTTGAACCGCTCTCCGAGCTGATTTTCGCGCAGGAGCTGCCTCCCGGCAGCAGCATCGAAGCGCTTGCCGCGCAGTATATAAACGAAGAAAAAGGCGTCGGTTCAGCCGAAGAAGCCATTGCGGGAGCGTGCGATATTATCGCGGAAAATATCTCTGACAACGCCGAGTTCAGAAAACAAATCCGCGCCATGACTTTTGAATACGCTATGCTCACAAGCAAAAAAGTTGAAAAAAACGAAAAAGAAGACGAAGGCAAGATATATTCGATGTACTTTGATTTCACCGAACCCGTAAATAAAATACCCAGCCACAGGATTCTCGCGCTTAACCGCGCGGAAAAAGAAGGCTTTATAAAAGTCGATATTGAAATTGACGAAAATATGATTCTTAACTATCTGTTCAACCAAACCGTAAAGCCAAAAAACTTAACAGCCAAGTTTGTAGAGGGAGCCGCGGCCGATTCCTACAGCCGGCTTATAGCGCCCTCGATAGAGCGCGAGATACGCGGGGATATTTTTGACGCCTCAAGTGAATCGAGCATAAAAGTGTTCGCGCTTAACCTTAAAAATTTACTGCTCACCCCGCCTCTCAAAGGCAAAACGGTGCTGGGGTTTGACCCGGGTTACAGAACAGGCTGCAAGCTGTCGGTTGTGGATAAAACAGGCAAAGTTCTGGATACAGACGTAATATACCCGACAAAACCGCAGGAACGCATCTCTGAATCCGAAAAAGTTGTAGCGGGTTTAATAAAAAAACATAACATAGACGTTGTCGCTATCGGCAACGGCACAGCCTCAAAAGAGAGCGAGATTTTTATCGCGAACCTTTTAAAAAAGCTGAACTGCGGCACAAAATATATAATAGTATCCGAATCCGGCGCCTCGGTTTATTCCGCTTCAAAACTCGGCGCGGAAGAGTTCCCCGATTTTGACGCGACACTGCGGAGCGCTGTTTCAATCGCGCGCCGGCTGCAAGACCCGCTCGCCGAACTCGTTAAAATCGACCCTAAATCCATCGGGGTGGGACAGTACCAGCACGACATGAAACAGTCGCGGCTGGATGAAGCGCTTTCGGGGGTGGTTGAGGACTGCGTGAACTCCGTCGGGGTTGATGTGAACACCGCATCTTACAGTTTGCTGTCGTATGTGTCGGGGATAAATGCGGGCAGCGCGAAAAATATCGTAAAATACAGGGAAGAACACGGCGAATTCAAGAGCCGCGAAGACATAAAGAAAACGCCGAAAATAGGCGCGAAAGCGTTCGAGCAGAGCGCGGGTTTCCTGCGTATCCCCAAAGGGCGCGAAATTCTTGACGGCACGGGCATACACCCCGAATCATACAAGACCGCGCGCGAGCTTTTAAATATGTATAATTTCAAACCCGAAGACATTAAAACAGGTATAACCGGGTTATCCGAAAAAGTAAACGAAGACGGTATAACCGAGGTCGCAAGCCTTCTGGGCACAGGCGTCCCGACACTTTATGATATAATAAAAGAGCTTGAAAAACCCGGCCGCGATATACGCGATGATTTTTCCGAACCTGTTCTGCGCGAGGATATAATGGATGCCTCGGATTTACAGGTTGGCATGGTTTTAACCGGGGTTGTGCGCAATGTTATTGATTTCGGCGCATTTGTGGATATCGGGGTGCATCAGGACGGGCTTGTTCATGTGTCGGAGATTGCGGAAAGATATATAAAGCATCCCAGCGAGGTTCTCGCTGTGGGCGATGTTGTTAAAGTCGCGGTAAAATCGGTCGACGGAAAAAAAATCGGGCTGACGATCAAAGGGGCAAAATAATACGGCGGCAAAAAATCGGAAAGGATATTTTATGAATATGCGGGATTATAAAGCGGAAACGGAAAAAAGGGTGGATTTTATCAAAAATATTTTAAACTCCGCCGGCATGGACGGGATTGTTTTCGGCAACAGCGGCGGCAAAGACAGCGCCCTCGCCGGAATACTGTGTAAGACAGCGTGCAAAAACACCATCGGGCTGATTATGCCCTGCGGCTCAAAACGCAACTATGAAGAAGACCGGCGCGACGCGGAAACACTTGCAAAGCAGTTTGATATACAAACGCGGTTTATTGACCTGTCCGGCGCAAGAAACGAGCTTATCAGGGTTATAGGCGAAACCGTGAATTTAAAAGATTCCGCAGTTATAAACATCGCGCCAAGGTTAAGAATGAACGCTTTATATGCCGTGGCCGCGAGCGAGAAAGCCCTTGTTGCCGGAACGGGAAACCTTAGCGAGCGGTATATGGGGTATTTTACCAAATGGGGCGACGGCGCCTGTGATTTTAATCCGATAGCTGACCTCACGGTCGGTGAAATATACGAATTCCTGCGGTATTTGGGCGCACCCGAATCAATAATAACAAAAGCCCCCTCAGCGGGCTTGTTCGACAATCAGACAGACGAAAGCGAAATGGGCATAACTTACCGCAGCATAGATGATTTTCTGCTTAACGGCACGGTAAATGAGCACGACAGGGCAATCATTGAAAAATTCCATAAAACAAGCCACCACAAAAGAAAAATGCCCGAAACATTCGGGCAGATTTAAAAAGGCGTTGTTTTATTTCAATTTTCAAACCCTGAATCTCTGATTTTCAGCGTTTGACAGTTTTCAGAAATTGTCCTTACGGTCTGCTGCGTGAACCCATCGGCAGATTCAGCTTCCACTTCGATGGATATTTTTACTTTTGCGCCATCGACAGATGTTAAATGCTGTATTATTTCTTCAACATACTTCTGTACATCACGGTTAATACGTGTTACATCAAGTTCGGCAGACATAAAAAAGCGTTTATTTTTCGGGGGTTCCGGTTTAATTATTGAATTTTCATCATATATAATTTCGCTGCCTTCAAATTCTGACAGCGGGGTATATACGGTTGGTTTAGTTTCAGTATTTGTATCTTCAGGGTTATTAAAATTTTCATCTGCCCGACGTTTTGCTTCTTCTTCCGCTAATTGATTCTTGGCTTTGTCAGGTTTGACCAAATATCCTGAATGCTCGACCATACTGATATGTTGGTTGAATTTTAAATCAATATAACGCGAACCGTCATAAGCTGATGCTATTGCAAAATACTCCGCTGAGTTTGCGCCGGTTTGTATGGTGTCGTTCAATACATTTTCGTTTGCTAACCGCGGAAGATAACAATAAGTACACAGGTATTCCCATAATTTTTTTATAGAGATATTATCAGCTTCACGCCAAAGGATATTATCAAGTTCCATACGAAGCAGAGCCGGCGCCCACTGTGTGATTACAGCTTCATTTTGTAACATTTTCTTTGCGGCTTTTGTTATTATATTATCGCTGCCTCCGCTGATCCGTATATTGTCCCATACAATGGTTTTCATGTCTGTATCTTTGTCGATGTAAGGAACGAGGAGCCAGCAGTATGCTTCTTTAATACGCGACTCTACGGTTTCGTTGGCGCGTTGGAGATTGTTTTCGGTTTCACGGTTTTGTGCCGCATCAAGGTTCAAGTCTTCGCTGTCGTCTTTGATGGATTTCCATGCAATATAGAGCCGTACTGCCTGTTTCAGAGATGCCATAAGGTCTTGGTCAGGCGCTATGAACGCAAGCATATTTCTGTAAATACGCGGCGTGTTGCCTCGATTGTTTAAAATATCCATCGCCGCCGTCATTGCGCTGCACGTTTGTGTTGTCACCTTATATTCATCAGACGTGCGTAAAATGACAAGCCGCGCTGTCTGCTCGTCCGGCACGTCAAGAGAAGAAGCGGGGCAAATATGCGGGCGCGGGAAAGGCTGTTCACCGCGCAGCTTATGAAGCCGCGTTTCTATTTCAAACTCC